>ENA-UOIY01000300-UOIY01000300.1-human-gut-metagenome-genome-assembly--contig:-P114-NODE-300-length-83764-cov-25.088939_pt1 | contig 83764 bp, 65 predicted proteins | sample MGYA00242335_ERZ723882 | MGnify/ENA metagenome assembly ERZ723882 | reverse complement strand
ATTATATTTCATAAAAAACACCCCAAAAGTGTCCAACTTTTGGGGTGCAGTACACAATGCAGTCCTCTTTTTTATAATGCAGGCTAAATCAGTCGTAACCGATCGCCGCGAATTTTCAGTCCTATTTTCCCGACATCATTTTGGCACGTTCATAATCTTCGTTGGTCAGAATATACGTCCAACGCGCCCGGCGGGGCGTAAACTCTTCGTAAATCCACTGCCCCGGATCACAAATCTGCCGGGTCTTGAAACGCTGCGTAAAATCCGAATACTTCTCCTCTATTCCCGATGGAAATCTAACAGGCCCATATTTGTCATCGACATCGTAATAGACCTCCATCTCCGTAATAAGAGGAGAAAAGGTGGTGATAAGACCCGGTACATCCATAGACCAATTAGATGTTACGAATCTGTTTGTATATTTTTTTCCGGGATCTACAAGCCCATTCATATGGTCTATAAATTCATCGTTTTTTGTCGGGCAAAACGTAAGAGTGAAGTAAATTTTGTGGTCACTGGCATTGCACAAACAAAAATAGGTGTAAAAAGTATCTGGATCGGAATTTTCCTGAGAAATCTGCGTATCGAAATCGACATTCGCTTCAATATATTCAGCCGTCGGATCTCCCTCGAATTCCGGAGCGGGATAATAATTATCGTCCTTATCGCATCCGGTCGTTGCAACCAATGCGACAAACAACAAAAAATAATGAATTATTATTTTCAGTCACTGAATGTTGGGGCGGATATTGTCGCTTGTCGTAAACGGTTGTAAACCCTTGTCAACTGTCTGCACGGTGTGACAAAAAACAAGCCCCGCAAATTCTCCACGTCAGAAATACGTCTCAAAAATATGTGGAAATTTGGGAAACATCAAAAAGCAGCCGAAAAGTGTTAATTTTTAGAATGTATTGATAATTAAATATTTATGCTTGGATATTTCTGATTGTTTTTGGTTGTTCTACGATTCTAAATACATAGCAAAAATAATTTATAGTTTATAATCAGGCCATTGGTGACTATCTTCGACATTGTAAATATAACCAAAACATCCACGACATCCAAATAAATCGAATGCAAATCATCCAATACCGGGACAAACTTTTACTCAACAACTTCCGGCGAAATAATCGTCGGATTTCCCCAACTGATACCGAAACCTGCCGCATCGTTCCCATCCCGAAAATTCGAATTCCGTCCCGGTACAAAATGGCGGGGGCGCACCGCTATCGGTACGCCCCCTGGCAAGCAACAATTGTTTAACTAATAATAACCCTCCAAATTACTACTTATTATTTGCCTGCTCCGGTTGTGTTTTCTGACTCTCTGCAGCGGCAGGAATCTCGGATTCCGGCGTTACGGCTTCGATCTCGACAGTCTCGACCTGTTCGGTCGCTACCGGTTCCGTCGCGGCCGTATCCTGGGCGGCCTTCTGGGTTTTCTGACCGCAGGAAGCCATGCTTCCGGCCATTACGATTACAGCTGCTGCAATGAATAACTTTTTCATTTTGCGATTGTTTTTTAACTAAAAAATAATTTTTTTCCTTCGGTTCCCCAACCTCTGTATTCATTACATCGTCAAGGTGTATGCCAATCCGCCGGCATAAATCATTATGCTGGTAATCAAAGATATAAGAAATTGATAATTTTATATGCGGCTGTGGAACGGTGTGGAAATCCCCAAAATGATGTGGAATATTTCCACACCCGACGACTATTCGATGCCGTACAGATGCAGTTTGTTGTAGAGCGTCTTGCGATCGATCCCCAGCAGCCGGGCCGCCTGGGATTTGTTGCCGCCGGCCGCCGCCAGCGCCCGCCGGATCCGCTCTTCCTCTCCCGCCGGATCGCGCAAAGCGATCGGCGCCGGAACAGCCTCCGACAATTCGGCGGGCAGCTCGGCCGGAGTGACGTACTCGCCCGTCGTCAGCAGAACCGCCCGGGTCACGGCGTTCTTCAGTTGCCGCAGATTTCCGGGCCAATCGCAGGCCACGAGCAGTTTTTCAGCCTCCGGATCGAAACCCACCACGCGTTTGTCGAGTTCGCGGTTGGCCTGGTCCAGAAAAAAGTCGGCATAGAGCATAATATCCTCCCTGCGCTCCGCGAGATCGGGCATATGGAGCACGAATTCGTCGATGCGGTGGTAGAGGTCGGCACGAAACGATCCGCGCGCGATAGCCGCCTCCAGATCCTCGTTCGTGGCACAGATCAGACGCACGTCCACCGGGATTTCGCGCAGCCCTCCGACGGGTTTTATCCTGCGCTCCTGAAGGGCTCGCAGCAACTGGATCTGAACTTCGTAGCTCAAGTTGCCCACCTCGTCCAGGAAAAGCGTACCGCCCTGCGCCGATTCGAAAGCGCCCTTCTTATCGGACAGCGCTCCCGTGAAGGAGCCTTTGATATGGCCGAAAAACTCCGAAGCTGCCAGTTCACGCGACAGAGCGCCGCAATCGACCGCCACGAAGGGTTTGCCCGCCCGTTTGCTGCGCAGATGGATCAACCGGGCCACGTGCTCCTTGCCCGTGCCGCTCGCCCCTTCGAGCAGCACCGACATATTGGTAGGAGCCACCAGACGGACGTATTCGTACAGTTTACGCGAAGCGTCGCTGTGCCCTTCGATGTAATTCAATTCGCCTTCGCTCAAGGCCCTGTCCCCCTTCCGACGCGGTTTCGCGGGCGCCGGAACCATCGCTGCGGATGCGGGCACAGCTGTTTCGGGGTGCGGGGCATCCAACGCCTCGCGGATCTTGCGGAGCAGCTCGTCCGGCTGAACGGGTTTGGAAACATAGTCCCTCGCGCCGAGCTTCATACTCACCACGGCATTGCGGATTTCGGCATAGCCGGTCATCACGATCACGGGCACCGTCACGCCCCGTTCGGCGATCCACTGCAACAGATCGGTCCCGTCCCCGTCGGGCAGACGCATGTCCGAAAGCACCAGATCGTAGCTCCCCTCCGCGAGAAGCCGGCGCCCGGCGGCGATATCGGCAGCCGTATCGACTCCGAAGCCCTTCTTGCCGAGCCACGTGCGCAGCATCAGCGAAAAGGTTACATCGTCATCTATGATCAATATCTTTTCCATACCGAAATTTCATTCAAAAAAACCGAAGCCGCCCGCAGAGGCTTCCCGCAACGCTCCTCTTCGGCGAGGCTCCTTCTCCGGCATCGTCCGGCACCGAAGCGTCCGATCCTCTGCAACTTCCCGTCCGGGCATGATGCGAACGGACGGCCTCCTGTCGGAATACGCCCCCGGCGGGGATCAACGGTCGCAAAGATACTCTTTTTTTGCCGCCCGGACAATTTCGCCGACCCTTTCCGCTACACCGAGCGCTGCGCTGCGCAAAGCCCCGTCCGCAGAACCTTCCGAACGCTCCAGACGGCGCAATGCCGCAGCGAGCTCCTCCTCGCCCAGCAACGTGTAGATCGGCACCATTTTGTGAGCGATCGCACGCAAAGCGACCGCATCTCCGGCGAGCGCGGCCCGGCGCAAGGTTTCGGCATGGGCCTCGTTCTCGGCGACAAAGGTCCGGATGATCTCCCGCGCGGCTTCGGCGTCGTCGCGGGCGAAAGCCGTCAGAGCTTCGAACCCGCGAACCGCATCCTCTTCCGGAAGACACTCCTCCGGGGCAACCCCCGCCTCCGGCACGACACGGCGTAACACGGCCACCAGTTCCGCCCGCGCGAAAGGTTTCCGCAGCACGGCTGCAAATCCCCGTTCGACATAGGCCGACTCATCGTCCGAACGGGCTGAAACGGCTACCACCGGCAGCTCCGCACGAACGGCCCGAATCCGTCGCAACACCTCGAACCCATCCACTCCGGGCATCTGTATATCGGTAAAAACCAGATCGAAAGAGGATTCCTGCACCAGTTTTTCAGCGTATTCGGGAAAAGGACAGCTCTCCGTTTCGATTCCCAACTCCCGGCAGAGAGCTGCGGTCATCTCAAGTTGCAGGGGGTCGTCATCCACCAGCAGGCAGCGGAGGGGTCGTCCGCCCTCCATACACACTCTGCCCGGACACATCCCCGCTGCGGCTTCCTTTTCGGAAGCGTCGTCCTCCGCCTCCCCAACCGGGACAGCGACCAGGAATCGGCTTCCGGCACCCGGTTCGCTCTCCAGCTCGATCGTACCGCCGAACAGCTTCACGAGGCGATCGACGATCGAGAGGCCCAGCCCTACGCCGCTCACGCCGCCCGCCGACGGCAGGCGCACGAACTCCTGAAAGATGCGCTCCCGCTCCTCGGGGCCGATTCCCCGACCCGTATCGCTGACACGGAACAGCAGCCGCCCCTCTTCCAACCAGGCGTCGAACGCGACGAACCCCCGGTCGGTGAACTTGATCGCGTTGGAAAGCAGGTTCTCGGCGATCTGCCGCACACGCGAGGGATCGCCCGCGACCTGTCCCGAAAGTTCGGCGGCGAGCGTACACCGCAATTCGATTCCTTTGGCCGCAGCCACCGGCTCGAACCCGGTGCAGACAGCCGTAAACAGATCGGCCGGAGAGAAGGCGATGCGATTGACGGCGACTTTGTTGGAGTCGAGTTTATAGAAATCCAGCAGGTCGGTCACCAACTCCAACAGATGATCGGCCGAGCTCTTCATATGATCCAGATAAAGCGCACCCCGCTTGCCCAGGTCCAGACGCGTAAGCAGATCGATATAGCCCATGATCGAACCCAGCGGAGCCTTGATGTCGTGCGTAATGGTAAGCATCAGCTTCTCACGGGCCTCCAGCAAGGCTTCGTTGTGGCGATTAGCCGCTTCGAGCTGGCGTTTGTAACGGTTGCTGCGGTTCACGTCCCGCCAGAGGATTCCGACGAAGAGCAGCATCACCAGCAGCGATCCGGCAGCCACCGAGCCCAGTATGACGAGCGAGCTGCGCCGCACCTGTTCACGAGCCTGCATCCGCTCCCAGAGATAGGCCGTCTCCTCCTCCTCGAAGTCGATAATCAGGCGGTAAATCCGCTGATTGATCTGCTGGTTGTTGCGTTGCAGCCGCAACCCCTCCCGCCACGCCTTGTCGTAAAGGGCCAGCCGCTCGCTGGTCACCCGCTGCTCCAGATCCTGCAGCACTACGGCGATGGTATCCCCCAGACTCATCTGCCGAGGCGGAGCGTCGATCCGCACCCGGGTCTTCACCACCACCTGCGAATCGTTCTTGGGCGGGCTGAACAGGTCGCCGAACCGGCGGAAGAAATTGCGCTTCTTTTTCGGAGCCACGCGCACCGTATCGCGGACCAGGATCGTATCGGGTTCGATAGTCGGTTGCGACAGGGAGTCCAGCATGGGAATCATCCGCTGGATATTTTCGCTCAACAACGTCGCCGTGCCCGCCGAACGCAGGTTGCGGTCCAGAGCCTTGATCCCCTGCTCCTTGCCGGCGATCAGCCGCACGATCGTGTCCAGACGCATCTGCTGCGACTCGTCGTCCGCACGCATACGGAGCGAATCGATGCACTCCCGTACCAGCCGGAGTTCGCGTTTGTAACGATTCTCGTAGCTGGCATAACCGGCCACCAGCATCTGACCGTATGTTTCGGCCTCATAGAGATGGTAGAGAGTCTGATTGACCAGTCCGCGCCGCCGCCGAAGCTCCTGCTGGCTGTGGTCCGGTTCGAGGAGCGCTCCGGTCTGGCGCCAGACGTAGATCATGGCCGTCAGGCCGATCAGGGCAATCAGCACGTAACCCACGACGATTTTGGTGCGTACGAATTTAGACTCTTTCATCATAGCGGATCGACTTATCCTTCGCCCAAAGATAGCATCTGTTTCGGTGATTTTCGCTGCGGAAAGCCTTTTTCTTTCCAAAGCCTTTCCGCAAGGGGGTCTGCACCCTATTTGATCCGGGCGATGATCCTCTCCAGCGTCAGCTCACGCACCGCATCGCGTCCGATCCGGCGGGCTGCCGCCCCCTCCTTCGCCGCCAGTCTGCGGGCCAGCGCCAGCGCATCGGGGTAAAGCCCCCGGCTGCGTTTGCCGATCTGCCGCAGGGCCCAATTCACGGCTTTTCCGATCCGGACGCGGGAATCCTCCGCACCCCGTTCGATCAGCGGCAGAAAGGCCCTGAAATCGTCGTCCGAAGCCCGTTTATCCCCGACGGCGAGCGTAGCCAGCAGAGCGAACCCCGCCCGTCGGGTAAACTCCTCGTCCGAAGCGGCGTATTCGCGCACCTTGCCGTAAGCGTACGACGTATAGCGGAACAGGTTGATACAACACTGGTCGCACAGGTCCCACGACCGAAATTCGGCGACCCAGGCATCCATCTCCTCCGGACGGAACAGCGCCGGATCGGCGATCATCGACGCCAGGATCCGCCCTTCGTGCACCGGCCTGCGGTAGAGTTCCAGCGCCAGCGCATGATTCCGGCCGATCTTCAGCGCCAGACGCCGCAGATCGACCACCCGCACCCCGACCGCCAGCCGGGCGTCGATTCCGAACCGCACCATTCCCTCCCGGAACTCCGGATTGGCATGGGCCGCAAGCCACTCCAAGACCTCTTCGCAGGTCATATCCTTTCCTTTTTTCGTCTTCATCTCTATCTCACTTATCCGCACGAATGAAATTCTAAAAATAGTCATTTATTTTATTTCTGCAAACCGATCCGAAAAGAAGGACGGTTTTCATACCCCGCAATGCGTAAATTTCATCCGACCGTTTTTCAACATCGAAAAGGGGAGAACGCTGCGAGCGTTCTCCCCTTTTCGATTCGCGGACATGCGCCTGCAAAGCAAACGCACATTCGCCGTATTTCCAGTTACTTACGCTTCTTGTCCGCTTTCTTGGCGTTTTTCTTCGAAGCCTTCGTCTCCTTTTTCTTCACATCCTTCTGATCGCATGCCTTGGTGCAGTCGCTCTTCACGAGGGTCATCTCGTCGAGCAGCCAGTCCGCACCCGCGAACTTGTCGATCACGAAGAGCACATAGCGAACGTCCACGCCGATAGTACGCTGTACATCCGGCTCGAAGGCGATATCGCCCGACATAGCCTCCCAGTTACCGTCGAAAGCCAGACCGATCAGCTCGCCGCGGCTGTTCATCATCGGCGAACCCGAGTTACCGCCCGTGATGTCGCAGTTGGCCAGGAACGCTACGGGAAGTTCGCCCTTGCAGTTGGCATAGGGACCGAAATCCTTCGCCTCGTAAAGCTCCTTGAGCTTGGCGGGAACGACGAATTCGGGATTCGAAGAATCCTCCTTCTCCATCACGCCCTTGAGCGTCGTGTAGTAATCATATACCACGCCGTCGGCAGGTTCATAAGGCAACACCTGACCGTAAGTCAGACGAATGGTGAAGTTCGCATCCGAATACCAGGCCTTGTCGGGCTGCATGCGCATCAGACCGGCTACGTAAAGACGATGTCCGTCCGCATATTTCTGCAGGTTGGGTACGGCCTTCTCGCGCAGCTCCTTCATCTTGTTCAGAACCGACGTAGCCAACACTACCGCCGGATCGTTCTTGATCTGCTCGGACGTAGCGGCCGATGCCTTGGCCTCGTCCGTGAAGACCGAATTGTCGTACAGGTAATCCACATAAGCGTCGATGTCGCCGCCGAACTGCGCGTCGATCACCTCCGCGAAAACGGTCGGCAGATCCTTCACGTTCTCCTTGACCATCGAAAGCATCTTCCGGGCTACCTTGCGGTCCGTCGGCAGGTTGTAATCCTTGTAGAAGTTGGCGTAATACTCCTTCGCCTGCGCTTTCGCTTCGTCGCTTACCTCCTCGGCCGTCAGCATCCGGTTAGCCACCAGAGCCGGGGTCATGATTTCGACCGAACGGACCATCGCCTCGCTCAAATACTGGAGCGGACCGGTGTAGGCCATGTTGTCGTTCACCGCCTCGCGGATCATGCCGAGCGCATCGACGAATCCCTCCTCAGGCAGCGTATTCTGCTCGGCCCAAGCCTGGAATTCGGCTTCCTGCGCCTCCTTCAAGGCTTTCACGTCCAGTTTTTTCAGACCGCGCAGCATGCCGATCGTATTCTTCCAATAGTTCGACGAATTGGCATATTTCGAAGCGTACTGGATACGCACCTTGTCGCTGGCGGCCATGTCCTCCTTCAGGATGTCCTGACGGGCGCCGCGAATGTCGATGCGCTGCGGACCCGAAACCTGGAACATCTCGTCGATCTCGTACGAAGTCATGTAACGCTCGGTCGAACCGGGGAAGCCCATGATCATCGTGAAATCGTCGGCCTTGTAACCGTCGAGCGACACCTTGAGGAACTCTTCGGCCTTGTAGGGTACGTTCTCCTCCGAATATTCCGCCGGACGGTTGTCCTTGCCGGCATAGATGCGGAAGATCGAGAAGTCGCCCGTATGACGCGGCCACATCCAGTTGTCGGTTTCGCCGCCGAACTTGCCGATCGACGTCGGGGGAGTACCGACCAGACGGATGTCCCGATAAACCTCCATCACGAACGCGAAGTACTGGTTGCCACCGAAGAACGGCTGGATGTTGATCGTCATGCCGGGATTCTCGGCCCGCAATTTCTCGTACAGCGCCTCGATGTTCTTATCCTCCATTTCCGAACGCTCCTCGCCCTTGGCGATCGAGGGGATGTTGCCCAGCACCTCGGGCGTTACGTCGATGATTCGACGGATGAAAGTGACCGTCAGCCCCGGAGCCGGCAGCTCCTCCTCGTTGGACATGGCCCAGAAACCGTCCTTCAGGTAGTCGTGCTCCACCGAAGAGAGGGCCTGAATCGAACCGTAACCGCAATGGTGGTTGGTGAAAACGAGTCCTTCGGGCGATACGACCTCGCCCGTACAACCGTTACCGAAAATGACGATCGCATCCTTGAGCGATCCGTGATTCACCGAATAGATATCTTCGGCCGTGAGCTGGCAGCCCTTGGCTTTCATATCCCCGATGTTCATCTTCTGAAGATAGGGCAGAAGCCACATACCCTCGTCTGCAGCGGCAGTCAGCGATACGACTGCCGCAGCCAGGCATAAAATCAGTTTTTTCATCTCTCCTTAAAATGTTTGTTTACTTGGTTTATAAAAAATATATAGTTGAATTTCTCTGTTCGCACTTCATACGACCGGCTCCGCATCCGCCCAACCGGATCGGAACGCCGCACTCTCTCCGTTCCTTCCCCTGTTCTCTTTTTTCGCCCTTCGCCGCAACCGGCCGGGCAGGTTCTCCCTCGTTTCTCCTCTTTGGCCGCCGACCGGAAATCCGCCGTTCCGCCTCCGTAACCGCACAGGCCGTGCGACCGGAGGATCGCCCTCCGGCGAGCGAAAAACCTACTTGATGGCGATCATGTTGAGGATCGAACGCTCGGCACGGCGGCGTACCTCCTCGTCGAGCGATATTTCGGGCCGCTCGTCGCGCAGCGTGGTGAAGATATTCTCCAGCGTAATCATCTTCATATACCTACAATTGTTGCATCCGCACGCCTCGTCGTCGGGAGGGGCCGGGATAAACGTCTTCTCCGGATAGCGGCGCTTCATCTCGGTCAGAATCCCCGCTTCGGTCACCACGATGAACTCCCTGGCGGAACTTTTGCCGCAATAGTCCAGAATAGCCGCCGTCGAACCGACGAAATCGGCCACCTGCACGATATAGGCCCTGCATTCGGGATGCACCACCACCTGCGCTGCGGGATGCTGCCGCTTCAGTTCCAGGATTTTCTCCAACGAAAACTCCTCGTGCACATGGCAGGCGCCGTCCCAGATCACCATATTCTCGCGTCCAGTCAGCTTTTGGATATAGGAACCCAGGTTCCGGTCGGGAGCGAAGATGATCGGCTGGTCGGCCGGAATCGACTCTACGACCTTCAGGGCATTGGACGAGGTGCAGCACACATCCGTCAAGGCTTTCACCCCGACCGAAGTATTGACGTACGAAACCACCTTGTAGCCGGGATATTTCGCCTTGAAAGCCGCGAAAGCGGCCGCATCGCACGATTCTGCCAGCGAACATCCCGCTTCGAGATTCGGAAGCAGCACCTTCTTTTCAGGCGAGAGCACCTTGGCCGTCTCTGCCATGAAATGCACGCCGGCGAAGAGGATGATCCGGGCGTCGGTCTTCTGCGCCTCGATGGAGAGCGCCAGCGAATCGCCCAGGAAATCGGCTACCTCCTGCACTTCGGGCAGCGTATAGTAGTGCGCCAGGATAACGGCGTTCTTCTCGCGTTTGAGCCGCTCGATTTCCGTTTTGAGTTTCGATGAGTTATCGACCATCGTTTTTTATTTTTTATACTTTTATTTTATTAAAAGAATAATTAAAAATAAATATAATGCCTGTTGATAGTGTTGATAATTATACCGTATTTCGGGTTATCCACAGCATAGCTTTTCGAAGTTCCGTATTCTGTTCTGCCGATAAGGTCCGGGAGGTTGTCGAAACCTGGTTTTTTGAAAGTTACCGACAAATGTTCAAAACCGGTTTCGACATTTCGACATCTCCGGATTGTAAACATTCGCCTCTCTTTTTCCGTGCATATCCCGAATCATACTTTGCGAAAACTTTTTTTTGCCGTTTTCTTGTTTTGTCTATACCGGGCGAAAGATGGATTTTGCAAACGGTTCCGGGTTTTTCTTTTCAAAAGTTATTGCGGGTTTATCAACATCGTTCGTGGGGTTATTTGACCACCTTATCAACAATCCGGTCGGCTATCTCCCGGTAATAGGGTTCGACGCGGGCGTCGATCGACACCGACGGCGTTCCCGTGTCAGCGCCTTCCATAATGGACTGTATGATAGGTATTTCTCCCAACAGGTCTATGCCGTTTTCCTCGGCGAAGCGGCGGGCGCCTCCCTTTCCGAAGAGGTAGTAACGGTTTTCGGGCAACTCTTCCGGGGTGAACCAGGCCATGTTTTCGACGATGCCGGCCAGGGGGATGTTCACCTGCGGATTGCGGAACATCTCCACGCCGCGCCGCACGTCGGCCACGGCGATTTGCTGGGGGGTCGAAACGATCACGGCCGTGTCGATTTTCAACTCCGAAATGATCGAGAGGTGAATATCTCCCGTGCCGGGAGGAAGATCCACGAGCAGGAAATCGAGCGCTCCCCAGCGTGTCTGGTGGATCATTTGCCGCAAGGCGTTCACCGCCATCGCACCGCGCCACAGCAAGGCGTCCGAAGGTTTCACGAAGAAGCCGATCGACATGATTTTCATATCCATCGCTTCGGCCGGCAGGATGATGTCCTGCCCGTCCACCTGTTCGGCTTCGGGCAGGTAACCTTCCAGACCGAACATCTTGGGCTGCGAAGGGCCGTAAATGTCGGCATCGAGGATGCCGACCCGGAAACCCCGGTTGCGCAGGGCGACGGCAAGATTGGCCGTGACGGTCGATTTTCCGACGCCGCCCTTGCCCGAAGCGATCGCTACGATGTGGGCTATGTCGCCCGTCATGGTCGGTTTGTCCGCAGCTTGCGGTTTCTTGGGAGCGGCTTCCTTAATAATAACGGTGATGGATCCTTTCAGGGCGGGAAAATTCTCTTCCAGCAGCGCTTGAACCTGCCGTTTGATCTTCAGGGCGAAGGGATCGCGCACTTTGGCGAAATTCAGGGTGACGGTTATCTTGTCGCCGGGAGTCGAAACCTGTTCGACGAATCCGCTCTCGACAAGACCGTGCTGGGTCTCCGGATGGAGGATACGGTTGAGTAATTCCTTGACTCTCTCTTCCATATTTTCAGTTAAGTTGGTAGCAACGATCATGCAAACCGGGCGGCAAAGAGCCTGCTCCTGCTCGTCCGGATGCGGCTTATCTGGACAAAGATAACTATTATTTCCGATATAATAAGTCTTTATGGAAAATTATGTTATCGATAAACGATAAATATTATTTGTTTTTCATAAAATTAACGGTTATATTTGCCGCATATTAACTCCGATTCGGAGAGGGGACGGAATTCGGCGATGCGGAAAAGTTTTGCCCTGTTCGCTCCTCGTGCACCGTTTCGCAGCGAATGAATATTAAATAAATCGGTATGAAATTTTTGAAAATGTTTTTCGCCGGACTGCTCGCTTTTGTGGTGGGCAGCGCAGTGATGCTCTTTCTTTCCGTGATGATTTTGTTCGGAATCGTAGGTTCCATGACCTCTTCGGAGGCGGTGACGGTCGGAGAGCACGCGATTTTGAAACTGGATTTCTCGGAAGACCTGATCGATTCGCCGAGCAGCGATCCTTTCGCCGGCATCGATTTCGCCACGATGACGGCCAAACGTCAGGTTACTCTTTACAATGCGTTGCGGGCCATCGAAACGGCCAAGATCGATCCCCGCATCCAGGGTATCTACCTGCGTCCGAACGGAGGCGGAATGGCCACTTATGCCATTCTGGAGGAGCTGCGCGAGGCGCTTCAGGATTTCCGGCAGAGCGGCAAGTTCGTCATCGCCTATAACGAAACCTACGGCCAGGGGGGATACTACCTGGCATCGGTCGCCGACGAGATCTACCTGGAGCCTCATGGAGGGATGCAGTGGATGGGTGTCTCCTCGACGCTGATGTTCTACAAGGGTCTTTTCGACAAGCTCGACATTCAGGCCGAGATTTTCCGTCCGACGGCCTGCAGGTACAAGAGTGCCGTGGAGCCTTATTTCCTTTCGAAGATGTCGAATGCCAACCGCGAGCAGATGCAGTTGTTGGTGGATTCCTATTGGAATGTGATGGCGGAGGCCGTCGCCGAGTCGCGCGGTATCGAGCTTTCGACCTTGAACCGACTGGCCGACGGGCTCGAAGTGTCGCTGGCACAGGAGGCGCTCGATCATGGTATGGTGGACGGATTGCTGTTCGAGGATCAGATGGACGATGTGTTCCGGGAGCACGGCGCCGTGGCCAAGAGCGACGGACAGTTCGAGTTCGTGACATTGGGACAATACGTGTCGCAGTTGAATGCGGATCTTAAGAATATCTCTTCGTCGCAGATAGCGATCGTCTATGCCGACGGTGCGATCGTCGATGGCAAAGGCTACGGTGACGATATTTACGGCAATACGCTGGCTGCGAAGTTGGCCGAAGTACGTCGCAACGACGATGTCAAGGCCGTGGTGCTGCGTGTCAATTCGCCGGGCGGCAGCGCGCTGGCTTCGGATGTGATCTGGCGCGAGATGGAGCTGCTTCGGGAGAAGAAGCCGGTGATCGTATCGATGGGCAGCTATGCGGCCAGCGGCGGTTACTATATTTCGTGCGGTGCCGATGCCATCGTGGCGGACAAGACGACCCTTACGGGGTCGATCGGCGTGTTCGGAATGTTCCTGCGCCTGGAGGATGCCCTGAAGAACAAGCTGGGCATTACGTTCGATGCCGTGAGAACCAACACGTCGGCCGATATGGGCGTGATGCGTCCCCTGACGGCGACCGAACGGGCGGCGATCATGCGCTCGGTGGACGAGGTGTACGAAACTTTCACCTCCTACGTGGCCGAAGGCCGTAACCTGCCGCTGGAAAAGGTGCTCGACATTGCCGGCGGACGGGTTTGGAGCGGCACGGATGCCCTCGCTCTCGGGCTGGTGGATACCAACGGCGGTCTGAAGACGGCCATCGCCATTGCGGCCGACAAGGCCGAGTTGGGCGATAAGTTCCGCATCGTCGAGATGACCGAGGCTCCGACCGGCTTCGGGGCGTTCTTCTCCGGGTTCATGGCCAAAGTAAAGGCCGACATCGTGGCCGGAGAACTGGGACCCTGGGCCGGCGAGTGGCGCAAGATCCGTGAGGCGGTGGGACAGCAGGGCGTAGTGATGTATTGTCCTTATGCGGTACAGCCGGAGATGTAGGAAATCGCGGACGGAATGCCCGGACTCACTTTAAGTTTTCGATCGATTATGGAGATATTGAAAGTAGAACACGTTACCAAGCGCTTCGCCAGACATACGGCTCTGGACGATGTGTCGCTCACGATTCCCAAGGGGTCGGTTTACGGCCTGCTCGGACCCAACGGTGCGGGCAAGACCACGCTGATCCGCATCATCAACCGCATCACGGCGCCCGACGAGGGGAAAGTCATCTTCGACGGCCGCGAAATCCAGCCGCAGGATGTCTATCGCATCGGCTATCTGCCCGAGGAGCGCGGTCTGTATAAAAAGATGAAAGTGGGCGAACAGGCCGTCTTCTTCGCCCGCCTGAAGGGGCTTTCGCGTCACGAAGCGGTGATGCGGCTCAAGAAGTGGTTCGTCAAATTCGGCATCGAATCGTGGTGGGACCGCAAGGTGGACGAACTTTCGAAGGGTATGGCCCAGAAAGTACAGTTCATCGTCACGGTGCTGCACGAACCTGAGCTGCTGATCTTCGACGAGCCTTTTTCGGGTTTCGATCCGATCAACGCCAACCTTTTGAAGGAGGAGATTCTCGGCTTGCGCGACAAGGGTTCGACGGTCATCTTTTCGACCCACAACATGTCGTCCGTCGAGGAGATCTGCGACCATATCACGCTTATCAACAAGTCGCGCAACATTCTTACGGGCCGTGTGGACGAGATCCGGCGCAGGCACGGCAACAACATTTTCCAGGTAGCCTACCGGGGCGACGCGGAGGCGCTGCGCGGCGTGCTCGAAGGTCGCTGCGAGGTGCTCGAACAGCCCGAGCCGGAGTTCGGGGCGGCCTATTCGTCGCTCAAGCTGCATGTGGAGCGGGATGCCGACGTGCGGGAGGTGATCGCCCGGATCAACGATGCGGTGGAGCTGCGCTCCTTCACGGAGATCATCCCGTCGATGAACGACATCTTCATACGGGCCGTCGGGGGAACCCTCAACGCGGAGTAATCGGAAGAAAACGAACAAGCAAAAGTAGAAAGCCATGGCAAATTCGAAGATAGGAATTATCATCACCCGGGAATTTAACGAACGGGTGCGCAAGAAGTCGTTCATCGTGACCACGATTCTTATGCCGGTGCTGATGATCGGCCTGATGGTGGCCCCGGCGCTCATCATGCGCTATTCCCAGGGGGAAACCCGGCATATTTCCGTGATCGACGAGAGCGGTGTGATCGCTCCCCGGCTCGAGAGCAGCGAGGAGGTGGTCTATGAGCCGACCGACCTGACGCTCGACGAGGCTCGCAGAGAGCATACCGACCGTTTCGGCATACTCTGGATCGGCGGGGACATAATGACCAATCCCGGCAACGTGAAACTCTATACCAACGGCTCCTCGGCGATGTTGGTCGAGGAGAGTGTGTCGGGGCAGATCGCCGACATCATCGAGAAGGAGAAACTCAAGGACTATAACATCGAAAATCTGTCGCAGATTCTCGACGAGGTGAAGACTACGGTCTATATGCAGGTCTTCCGCAACGACCAGATGCAGGACGACGGCAGCGACAAGCAGGCCAATTCGTCGGCCGTATCGACCGTCGTGGGGCTGGTGCTCGGTATGATCCTCTACATGTTCCTGATGATTTACGGCGCGATGGTCATGCAGTCGGTCATCGAGGAGAAGAACAACCGGGTGCTCGAAGTGGTCGTCTCTTCGATCAGCCCCTTCCGGCTGATGCTGGGCAAGATCCTGGGTATCGCTTCCGTCGCGGTGGTGCAGGTGCTCATCTGGGGCGTGCTGGTGTGCGGCGTGGGTGCGCTCGTCATGCCGCACCTGATCCCTGCCGAGATGATGGGAAGTGTCGAGGCGATGCGTGCCGGGACGCTCGATCCGACGGCGGCGGGCGTCGATATGGAGATGGTGCAGACGCTCGCCACGGCGACCGATTTCGGATATGTCTTCCAGATTTTCGCCTATCTGCTGCTCTACGTGATCGGTGGTTACCTGCTCTATTCGGCGATGTTCGCTGCCGTCGGTTCGGCTGTCGATAACGTGCAGGACGCACAGCAGTTGCAGACCCCGATCATGCTGCCGATCATCCTGAGTATCTTCGTGATGATGGTGGTGATGAAGGACCCCAATTCGCCGCTGGTCTTCTGGTGTTCGATGATTCCTTTCACCTCGCCCGTGGTGATGATGGCCCGCATCCCGTGCGGTATTCCGACCTGGGAGATCGTCGTGTCGCTCGCGGTGCTCTACGCTACGTTTATGGCTATGGTATGGCTCGCGGCGAAGATTTACCGCGTGGGTATCTTCATGTACGGCAAGAAACCTACCTTCAAGGAGCTTTACAAGTGGATCCGCTACAAATATTAGCGGGCACGCTGCGGGGCCGGCCGGATTTTATTTTTCCGGGCACCCTTTTTGCAGGAGGTAAATACAGAAAGGTTTTTTCATAAATAGATTTTTTGATCGCGGGTCCCGGTTGTCGCAAGACGGCCGGGACCTTTTCGTGATCCCTGTCCGGAGTCTGTTGAATCGACTGGTGCCGCTTGTTGCCGGTTCGAAACAAAAGAACCGTTTCCATCGGATTTCGGGCCGAAGTCCTTATTTTTGCCGGGAATTTGACGGGCGGAGGATCGTTTGCCGACATTCGCGGTATTCGTGGCGAGTTTGCGGTGCGGATGCGGGCGACGGGTTTCCGCTATCGGTTCTTCGGTATTCATTTCGCACCTTATTATTAATCGATAAATTTATTGACTTATGTTACACAGAAAAATCGGATGGATGCTGCTTTGTTCAGCGGTTCTGCTGGCATCGTGCAACGACGACGAAACGAATGGCAACGGCGGAAACGGCCCTGCCGTACCGCCTGCGGAGGTGACTGCCGATGTAGATTATGAAGTTTTCGGAGGAGAGGATATGCCGCAGCTCTTCGATATGCAGGCGAAGTACACCGATGCCGTCGGAAAGACCGTGACGGCGGATGTCGCTTCGCTGCCCTGGAGCATTTCTGTCAAAGGAGCGAAGGTTCCTTTCGAGGCGACTGTCGAACTGGTACTGACGGCTAAGGAAGAGGTTGCGGAACAAGCCGCCTACCGCGTGGGACTCGGCTCGGGCGTTTCCTATACAACTACCGACGGCCAATATAAGGAGGCGACCGGTGCCTCGACGATGACCATTGGAAAGGACAAGGTGGAGAAATACCGGCAAACCATTTTGGGAAGAACGTACAAAAGTACCGAACGGATCGAGGTTTCCGGGAAATAAGACCTGAACGAAAGAACTGATAAAAGGCTGTCACCCTCGGTGACAGCCTTTTTTATTGTGGATAAAAGAATCCCCTGCCGAAACGTCGGCAGGGGATTTCTTATTGAACGGAGCGTGCCGTTACCAGATAATCACGCGCTCCTCGACCGGCATATACATCTTGCCGTCGGTGATGTTGAAGGCATCGAAGAAATCCTGGAGGTTGCGCAGCGTAGCGTCCACGCGCCATTGACCGAGCGAGTGTACGTCGAGTTTGGTCAGACGGGCGATCTCCTCGTCGCGGATGTTCTGTGCCCAGACGGTCGCGTAGCTCAGGTAGAAGCGCTGAGCCGGCGTGAGGCCGTCGATCGGTTCGGGCTCGGTGCCGTTCAGCGAGTTCTTGAGTGCCGTGTAAGCCACGCGCAGACCGCCCTGATCGGCGATATTCTCGCCCAGACAGAGCGAACCGTTGGCGAAGATGGCCGGCTGGTCGCCGCGTGCGGGCAGCACCTCGATCGCATCGAATTGCTTGACCAGAATGTCGGTCTTCTGTTTGAAGGCTTCGGCATCGGCGTCGGTCCACCAGTTGTTCATGTTGCCGTCCTTGTCGAACTGACGGCCCTGATCGTCGAATCCGTGCGTCATCTCGTGTCCGATCACTACGCCGATAGCGCCGTAGTTCACCGCGTCGTCGGCTGCCGGGTTGAAGAACGGCGGCTGAAGGATTGCTGCCGGGAAGCAGATTTCATTGGTGGTCGGGTTGTAGTAGGCATTGACCGTTTGCGGAGTCATGTGCCACTCTTCGGGATCGACGGGTTTATCCGTTTTGGCAAGCGCATCGCGGGTCGCCCATTCGCTGGCACGCTGGATATTCTCCCAGTAGGAGAGGGTCGGGTCGATTTCGAGCGTGGAGTAGTCCTTCCACTTGTCGGGGTAGCCGATTTTTACGCGGAAAGCGGCGAGTTTCTCGCGGGCGCGCATCTTGGTCGAGTCGCTCATCCAGTCGAGCTGGTCGATGTGTTGGCCGAGGGCCGTGCGGAGATTCTCCACCAGGGTCATCATGCGGGCCTTGTCCTCGGCGGGGAAGAACTTCTCGACGTACATTTCGCCTACGGCCTCGCCCAGGGCGCTGTTGGGAATGGCCATGGCACGTTTCCAGCGGGGACGGGGCTCCTGCTTGCCCGACATCGTGCGGCCGTAGAAGTCGAACGATGCGGCGTAGAAGTTATCGTCCAGGTAGGGTGCTGCGGCGTTGAGGTATTGCGATGCCAGGTAGTAGCGCAAGTCTTCGATCGGAGTGGTTTCGATCAGCTTGTTCAGCGCCTCCATGTATTCGGGCTGGCAGACGATCACACGCTCGGGATTGATTCCGGAGAATGCGAAGAGCTGTGCCCAGTCGATGGCGTCGTAGTTCTTTTTCAGATCGGCGGTCGTCATCGGGTTGTACATGCGCTGAATATCGCGCAGCTCGACGTTCGAACGCATGTTCTTGGCCAGTTCGGTTTCGATGCGCATAACGGCGTCGGTCGCCTTGCCTGCCTCGGACTCTTCGAGTCCGGCCAGCGTGAAGAGCCGGTTCAGATAAGTTTTGTAGGCTTCGCGGATCGATTCGTTCTCGGCGTCGAGGTAGTAGTCGCGGTCACCCATGCCGATACCCGACTGTCCGATATAGAGGGCATTGACTTTGCTGTCCTTCAGATCGGCCTGGGGACCGAAGCTGAACAGGGGCGAGCTCGAAGTCAGCTGCATCACGGACAGGATCGGAGTGAGTTGTTCCTTCTTGTCGAGGGACAGGATGGTTTTCAGCTCGGCCTTGACGGGAGCGGCGCCCTCCTTGTTCAGGCGTACCGAGTCGAGGCCCAGCTTGTAGAGGTCGGCGATTTTCTGATTGACCGTGCCCTTCGCAGGGTTCTCCTTGGTCATCTGGGTGAAGAGCTCGTTGATGCGAATCTCGTTGTTGTCGCTCAGCACGTTGAACATGTTGTAGCTCGAATGTTCAGGTTTGAGCGGATTTTTAGCCTGCCAGCCGCCCGTGGCGTACTGGTAGAAACTCTCGTTGGGGGCGACCGAGGTGTCCATGTTGGACGGATCGAGCGCCGGCGTCGAGTTGGTCGGTTTGTTTTGGCAGCCCATCATACAAAGAACGGTTGCAGCGAAAAGAATTTTTTTCATTGGTTGTTTACTCTAAATATTTTAAGGTTTCTGTCTGTTTTCGATTCAGTACGGAGAGCGGTTCGATGGGACCGCGCTCTGTTCGTGCCCGGCTTATTTGCGGATGGCCGCCACACCCGGCAGCTCCTTGCCTTCGATGTATTCGAGCAGTGCGCCGCCGCCCGTAGAGACGTAGCTCACCTTGTCGGCCAGGCCGAACTTGTTGATGCAGGCCACCGAATCGCCGCCGCCGATGAGCGAGAAGGCTCCTTTCGAAGTGGCTTCGGCGATCGCTTCGGCCACGGCTTTCGAGCCGGTAGCGAACTTGTCCATCTCGAAAACACCTACGGGGCCGTTCCACAGGATCGTCTTGCAGCCCAGGATGTGTTCGCGGAAAATCTTCTTGCCCTCCTCGCCGATGTCGAGGCCCATCCAGCCGTCGGGGATATCGTTCACCGGAGCCTGGCGCGTATCGGCATCCTCGGCGAATTTGTCGGCGATCAGCGCATCGGGCGAGAATACCAGCTTCACGCCGCGCTCCTCGGCTTTCTTCACGATTTCGAGTGCCGTGGGGAACATCTCCGGCTCGCAGAGCGAGTTGCCGACTTTGCCGCCCTGCGCCGCTGCGAAGGTGTAGGACATACCGCCGCCGATGACGATCGAATCGACCTTCTCCATCAGGTTTTCGAGGATCGAGATCTTGGTCGAAACTTTCGACCCGCCGATGATCGCCGCGAACGGGCGCCGGGGGTTCAGCATCAGACGATCGACCGCCTGCAATTCGTTCTCCATCACGTAGCCGAACATCTTGTCGTGGGGGAATTTATCGGCGATCAGGGCTGTCGAGGCGTGTGCGCGGTGCGCGGTGCCGAAAGCGTCGTTGATGTAGCAGTCGGCATACGAGGCCAGCCGCTCGACGAACTCTTTCTGCGAGGCTTTGACCGCTTTTTTGGCTGCGGCCTTCTCCTCTTCCGAAGCATCTTCGGCGAGTCCGCGGGGCTTGCCCTCCTCCTCGGCGTAGAAACGCAGGTTTTCGAGCAGCATCACCTCGCCGGGTTTGAGGTTCCGGGCTGTTTCGGCCGCTTTTTCTCCCATGCAGTCGCCGGCGAAAATCACGGGTTTGCCCAGCAGCTTTTCGATCGCGGGGACGATCTGTCCGAGCGAATATTTCATATCGTTGTTCTTCTTGGGCCGTCCCAGATGCGACATCAGGATTACCGAGCCGCCCGCGTCGAGTACCTTGCGGATCGTGGGGATCGCCGCCCGGATGCGGGTGTCGTCCGTTACCTGGCCCTTGTCGTCGAGGGGGACGTTGAAGTCCACGCGGATAATCGCCCGCTTGCCTTTGAAATCGTAAGAATCGATTTTGAACATAATTCGAAATATTTAATGGTTGAACGTGCTGGTTCCACAACCGGCTATAACGTGACAAATTTAGCAAAATAGTTTGTAAATGCGTCGTGTCCGCCGGGGAATTTGAGATTGCGGGGGCGGGAAACGATCCTGCGGATCGCTTTCCGATGCCGGAATTTGTCCTTTTGCCTCGTGCCGGCGCTCTGTTTTCGGTGGAACATAGCGGGTTGTCCGTTTATTCCGTTTTCGTTCGCGGACGACTTCGGCGACCGGTCGCAAACTTGCGGAATCCGGGCCGGATTTTGCCGGATACCGCCTTGCGGGGCCCGGGATTTGCAGGGGTTGCCGTCGGGGAGGGTCCGGGGTCCGGCGGCGATCGGATAAAAAATTCGGCGACAGGTATCATTTTTATAAAAAACAACTATCTTTGCTGATAGTTTGATAGTAAAACACCCCTCGAACGTCACAAAATCTAACAATATGTACGGTAAAATTAAAGAACATTTGGAGCATGAGCTGGCCGAAATCAAAGCGGCAGGGCTCTACAAGAACGAACGCATCATCGAATCCCCGCAGCGTGCCGAGATCACGGTCGGCGGACGTCAGGTGCTGAATTTCTGTGCGAACAACTACCTCGGCCTTTCGGACAATCCGCGTCTGATCGAAGCGGCGAAGAAGGCGATGGACACACGCGGCTACGGCATGTCGTCCGTGCGTTTCATCTGCGGTTGCCAGGATATGCACAAGCAGCTCGAGAAGGCGATCGCCGACTATTTCGGTACCGAGGATACGATTCTCTATGCCGCTTGCTTCGACGCCAACGGCGGCGTGTTCGAGCCTCTGTTTACCGAGCAGGATGCGATCATCTCCGATTCGCTCAACCACGCGTCGATCATCGACGGCGTGCGTCTGTGCAAGGCCGTTCGCTACCGTTACGCCAACGCCGACATGGCCGAGCTGGAGGATTGCCTCAAGAAAGCCCAGGCACAGCGTTTCCGCATCATCGTAACCGACGGCGTCTTCTCGATGGACGGCAACGCCGCTCCGCTGGATGAGATCTGCAAGCTGGCCGAGAAATACGATGCGCTGGTGATGGTCGATGAGTGCCACTCGGCAGGCGTGCTGGGCAAGACCGGTCGCGGTATCACCGAACTCTACAACCTGCGCGGACAGGTCGATATCCTGACCGGTACGCTGGGCAAAGCCTTCGGCGGCGCGGTAGGCGGTTTCACCACCGGCCGCAAGGAGATTATCGACATGCTGCGCCAGCGTTCGCGCCCGTACCTCTTCTCGAACTCGCTGCCCCCTGCCGTAGTGGGTGCTTCGATCGAGATGTTCAAGATGCTCGGCGAGAGCGATGCGCTGCACGACAAGCTCGTGAAGAACGTCGAGCATTTCCGCAAGGGTATGATGGCCGCCGGCTTCGACATCAAGCCTACGCAGTCGGCTATCTGCGCCGTGATGCTCTACGATGCCAAACTGTCGCAGGATTTCGCCGCCCGTCTGCAGGACGAGGGTATCTTCGTGACCGGCTTCTACTATCCCGTGGTGCCGAAGGGACAGGCCCGTATCCGCGTGCAGGTTTCGGCCGGCCACACCACCGAGCAGCTCGACCGTTGCATCGCAGCGTTCGTGAAGATCGGTAAGGAGATGAACGTAATCAAATAAGTTTACAACCGACTAAAACGAGTTTTTCCATGTCTAAGGCAACTTTGGACGCTATCGACGGGAAGATTCTCCAGTACCTCGTCCGGAATGCACGCATGCCGTTCCTCGAGATCGCACGCGAGTGCGGGATTTCGGGTGCGGCCATTCACCAGCGTATCCGCAAGTTGCACGATTCGGGGGTGATCCTGGGAAGCCGCCTGATCGTGGACCCCAAGATGCTGGGTTTCGACGTATGCGCTCTGATCGGTATTTGCGTGCAGGATCCGATGTATATGATGCAGACGATGGAGAAACTCAAGGAGATTCCCGAAATCGTGGAGTGCCACTTCATCACCGGAAATTTCAACATTCTGGTAAAACTCTACTGCCTGGACAACGAACACCTGATGAAAACCATTTTCGACGGAATTCTGCGTATCCAGGGCATTTCGACCACCCAGACCTTCATTTCGCTCAACGAGGCTTTCCAACGCCAGGTGAGCATCGATTTCATCCGGGCTGCGGAGCGTTGAAAAGAGGACGGGAATAGGAAACGACGGGACGTGCCTGCGGGTGCGTCCCGTTTTTTATGGCTCCCGGGTCCTGCATCCTTGCGAATCCCGAAAATTGTGACTACCTTGCAGAGGCTATGGAAAATGAGAAAAAACCGACGATCATTCGTCTTACCAAGGAGTTTACATTCGAGGCGGCTCATGCGCTGGAGGGTTACGACGGCCTTTGCCGCGAGATTCACGGCCACTCCTACCGCCTGTTCGTGACGGTCAAGGGGACGCCTTGCGCCGACGAGTCGAATCCCAAGTTCGGCATGGTGATGGATTTCGGAGAGCTGAAACGGATTGTGAACGAACAGATCCTCTCCCGCCTCGACCACGCTTTCGTCATGCGCCGCACGGCCGAAAGCACCCGTGTAGCGGAACAGATCGGCTGTCGCTTCGGCCGCATCGTGCTGGTCGATTATCAGCCTACGTGCGAGAATATGCTCGCGGATTTCGCCGCCCGCATCGAAGCCGACCTGCCGTCCCATGTCAAGCTCCACGCCCTGCGTCTGCACGAAACGGCGACTTCGTTCGCCGAGTGGATGGCCGAGGATAACCGATAGAATCCGATGAAAAAACTCTTTCTTGTCGATGCCTATGCATTGATTTTCAAGTATTATTATGCGTTCATGGGACGTCCCATGCGCAATCGTGCGGGGATGAATACCTCGGTGGTGTTCGGTTTCACGAAATTTCTGCGCGACATCCAGAAACGGGAACATCCCGACCTGCTGGGCGTCGCGTTCGACCCGAAAGGCGGCAGTTTCCGCCGCGAAATTTTCCCCGAATACAAGGCCAACCGTGCCGAAACGCCGGAGGATATCCTGTTGTCGGTGCCTTATGTCAAGCGGATCGTCGAGGCGATGTGTATTCCGGTGCTGGAGGTGCCCGGTTACGAGGCCGACGATGTGATCGGCACGCTTGCATACAAGGGCGTCGAGGCGGGTTACGACGTTTTCATGGTTACGCCCGACAAGGACTACGGACAGTTGGTTTGCGACAACTGTAAGATCTACAAACAGAAAGGCAACGACGGTATCGAAATCGTCGGCCGGGAGGCGATCCGCGAGAAATACGGCATCGAGAATCCGCAGTTGGTACGCGACATCCTGGCGTTGTGGGGCGATGCTTCGGACAACATTCCCGGCGTGCCGGGCATCGGGGAAAAAACCGCCTGCAAGCTGGTGCAGGAGTGGGGGACGGTGGAAAATATCCTGCAAAACGCCGATCGGATCAAGGGCCGGCAGGGTGAGAAGATCGCCGAGTGGGGCGACAAACTCCTGTTGGCCAAGCGGCTGACGACCATCTGCCTGGACGTGCCGATCGACTTTCGGGAGGAAGATTTGACGGTGTGCGCCCCCAGGATCGACGAGCTGAAGGCCCTTTTCGCCGAGCTGGATTTCCGGATATTCCTGAACGATCTGACGAACCTAGCTCCTGCCGAACCGCTGCCCGAAGGGCCCCGTCAGGCGGCCCAGACCCAGTTGGCGGAGGTGGCGCGTGCGAAGTCCGCAGCCGCTAAAAAAGCTGCGCTGGCGGGGCAGGGAGATCTGTTCGCCCCCGCAGCCGATTCTGGGGAATCCCCGGCATCCGACCGGGGATCGGCGCCGTCCGATGAACAGACGGCGGAAAGCGAGGAGTTCGCCACGGCGCAAACCACACCCCACGCCTATACGATCGTGCGCAATGCGCAGGAGCTGGAGGCTGTTCTGCGCGAAGTGGCGGCCTGTCCGGAGTTTTGTTTCGATACCGAAACGACGGGATTCGACATTTTCAACGACCGGATCGTGGGGCTTTCGCTCGCGGTACGTCCTTACGAGGCGTGGTATATTCCGTTCAATGAATCCAATACGGCCGAATATGCGGCCCTTATCCGGCCGCTGTTCGCCGACGAAAAGATCGCCAAGATCGGGCAGAACATCAAGTTCGACCTGATGGTGCTCGCTCGCCTGGGGGTCGAGATTCGCGGCCGGCTTTACGATACGATGATCCTCCATTACCTGCTCGATCCCGAGTCGCGTCACAACATGGATGCGCTGGCGATGCGCTACCTCAATTACCGGCCGATTTCGATCACTTCGCTCATCGGCAAGGGAGCCCGGCAGCTGACTATGGACATGATTTCGCTGGAGCGGGTGGCCGAATACGCCGCCGAGGATGCCGACGTGACGCTGCGTTTGAAACAGGTGCTGTGGCCGCAGGTCGAACAACTCGGACTCGGAGGGCTTTACCTCGAGGTCGAGGAGCCGATGATCGCTGTGCTGGCCGAGATCGAGACGGCCGGGGTGCGGATCGATTCGGAGGCGCTGGCCGAGTATGCCGTCGAACTCAATAAAACCCTCAACGATCTGGAGAGTGAGATCCGCCGTTTGGCGGACGAGCCGTCGCTCAACGTCAATTCGGCGCGGCAGTTGGGCGAGGTGCTCTTCGGGAAGCTCCGCATCGCGGAGAAGCCCAAGATGACTCGGACCAAACAGTTTTCGACCGAGGAGGAGTACTTGCAGACCTTCGCCCACAAATACGAGATCGTCGATAAAATTCTCGAATACCGGGGCGTGAAGAAGCTGCTTTCGACCTATGTGGAGGCGTTGCCTCTACTGGTCAATCCGGCGACGGGCAAGATCCATACTTCCTTCAACCAGGCCGTGACAGCTACCGGACGGCTCTCCTCGACCAATCCCAACCTGCAAAATATTCCCGTGCGGGACGAGTTGGGACGCCGGATCCGGAAGGCGTTCATCCCTTCGGACGACGAGCACCTGCTGCTTTCGGCCGATTACAGTCAGGTGGAACTGCGCCTGATGGCCCACTTGAGCGGTGACGAGTCGCTGATCGCGGCTTTCGAACACGGCGAGGACGTACATGCGGCCACCGCCGCACGGCTTTTCGGCAAAGAGGTGGCCGAGGTGGACAGCGACGAACGCCGCAAGGCCAAGACCGCCAATTTCGGTATTATTTACGGAATTTCGGCTTTCGGCCTGAGCCAGCGGCTTGACATTCCCCGCAAGGAGGCCAAGGAGATCATCGAAGGTTATTTCGCCTCCTATCCCAAGGTCAAGGAGTACATGGACCGGGTGGTGGAAGAGGCCAAGCGCGACGGCTATGTTTCGACGATCTTCGGCCGCCGCCGCTACCTGAACGACATCGCTTCGCGCAACGCCGTGGCCCGCGGCCTGGCCGAGCGCAACGCCGTGAACGCCCCGATTCAGGGAAGCGCCGCCGACATCATGAAGATCGCCATGATCCGCGTGAGCCGCCGTTTCCGCGAGGAGGGTATCCGCTCGAAGGTGATCCTGCAGGTGCACGACGAGTTGGTGGTCGATATGCTTCGTTCGGAGCAGGAGCGCGTCATCGCCATCGTTACCGAGGCCATGGAGTCCGCCGCTGCGCTGCGCGTGCGGCTGGTGGTGGACTGCGGCGTGGGCGACAATTGGCTCGAAGCGCACTGATGCCCCGTTTCGACAGAATAGAATCCCCTGCCGCCCGATCGGGCGGCAGGGGATTCTATCTGGAAAGTGCATGCGGCAGGGTGCTTCGGACTGTTGTCTTCGGCGATATGTCCTTTGTGTGATTTCGACTTACGCTATGCCGTTTTCTCCGGAGGGGCTTTCGGAAGTTCTGCGCGGCACAGTTTCAGGGCTTGAATCCGTGCGGGAACCGGGCCTTTGTGGGTTGAAACTGCCTGCAAGGGATTTCGAAGGGGAACGGCTATCTCTTCGCCTCCCCCTTCTTGGCGATCGAGAACCGGAACACGAGTCCCCCTTCCGGGCGGTTCGCCACTTCGATTCGGCCGCCGTGGAAAAGTATGGCGTTGCGTACGATCGCCAGGCCGAGTCCGGTGCCTCCCGCCCGGCGCGAACGCCCCTTGTCGATCCGGTAGAAACGTTCGAAGAGGTAGGGCAGGTGTTCGGGATTGACGCCCGTGCCGTTGTCCGAGAATGAAAATTCGTAGCGGTCGTCCGTTTCGTCCGTCAGGGCGATGTCGATCCGGTTGCCGCCCGAGTAGTTGAGGGCGTTGTCCGTCAGGTTGCGGAAAACGGAGTAGAGCAATCCTTCGTTGCCCTCGACCGTCAGGGGACGGTCGCATGTCCAGTGTACCGTAAATCCGCGTCGGGCGCTTTCCGGGGCCGTGTCGGTTATCACTTCGCCGATCAGGGCGCGGAGGTCCACTTCGGTACGGTCGATCATCTGTCCTCCTTCGTCCAGCCGGGTGATCGACGATACGTCCTGCAACAGTTGCCGGAGCCGTTCGGACTGGGTGAAACACTTTTCGAGGAAGGCCCGCTGCGTCGCTGCGTCGATATGCGGATTGGCGATGAGGGTTTCGAGGTAGCCGTGGATGGAACTTACGGGGGTTTTCAACTCATGGTTGATATTGTTGGTCAATTGCCGCTTGATGCGGATTTTTTCCTGCTCCTCGTGCAGTGCGGCGGCATGTTCGCGGTCGCGCTCTGCGAGGGTCGCCTCCATTTGAACCATGTTTTTCGTGAACTGGCGGACCACGTAGTAGCCGACCAGACACAGCAGCAGGGTGACTGAACCCATGAACCACAGAAAGTTGCGGTCGGCGTTCAGCACCTGCGACAACGACACGGTGTAGGGCAGCGACGAGCGGACGATCCGGTCGCCGATGCGGGAGGCGGAGTAGAAGTAGGTGCGCCCGTTGTTCTCCGACTGGCGGCGGATCGTATAGCCGTGACCGTCGGTGAGGGCGGCCGCCACTTCCGGCCGGTCGAGGTGGTTCGACATCTCGGCCGGGGGTTCTTCGGAGTCATAGACGACCGTACCGTCCAGGTCGATCAGGGTGATGCGCAGCCCCTCGAAGAAGTCGGAGTGCGCATCGAAAAAGTCGTGGGGAGTGCGTGCATTGCTCAAAGCCTCTTCCAGTTGGGCGTTGATGATCTGCAACTGCGAATCGAGCAGCTCCGTGCGCAGCTCCTTCTCCCGGTGGTATTGGAAGCCGACGAAGCAGACGATGAGCAGCCACGAGAAGCCCAGCAGCCAGAGGAACGATTGCGTCTGATAGGAGTGTTTACTTTTCAAATCCATAGCCGTAGCCCAGGCGGGTCACCAGATGCGAGCCGTAGGGCCCGATTTTCTTGCGCAGGCGCGTGATGTTTACGTCGATCGTGCGGTCCAGGACGATCACTTCGTTGTTCCAGACCCGGGCGAGGATCTGTTCGCGCGAGAAGATCACCCTAGGGTGGGAAAGGAGCAGGGTGAGGATTTCGAACTCCTTTTTGGTCAGGGGAACCTCCTGTCCGTTCACCCGGCAGACCTTGCTCTGCAGGTCGAGGCAGAGCCCTTCGAAACAGATGGCTTCCTCCTCCTGCCGGGCTTGCGAGCGGCGCAGCACGCTCCGTACCCGGGCCGTCACTTCGCGCATCGAGAAGGGTTTGGAGATATAGTCGTCGGCACCCAGGTTCAAGCCAGCAACGGTGTCGTCTTCGGTGTCTTTGGCCGTGCAGAAGATGATCGGCACGGCAGCCGTTTCGGGCGAGGACTTGAGCATACGGGCCATTTTGAAGCCGCTGATCTCTCCCATCATTACGTCGAGCAGCAGCAGCGAATAACGTTCGGGATGCATCGCCAGCGCTTGTTCGGCGCTGTAAGCCACATCCACTTCGTATCCTTCGAGTTCGAGGTTGAATTTCAGGATTTCACACAGCGACTCTTCGTCGTCCACCACCAGAATTTTGTATTTCCCCATGACCTTCGTATTGATTCGACGCGTCAAAATTAGGGAATAAAACGGTTTCGCAAATCCGGAAGGATCGAAATTTCACGGAATTGTAACAGACGGTTCATAAAAACGAGGCATTTCCCGGATTTTGTAACGGGTTTGTAACAGGTTTGAAACGTCGTTATCATTTCCGCCCGGTACTTTTGTCACCGAATGATAACTTTAGGCGTAAAACCAATTAAAAAAGTATGGAATCAATCTATTTAGGCATTGTCCTCTTCCTCTTTCTGCTGGCGATTTTCGATCTGGTGGTGGGTGTCAGCAACGATGCCGTGAATTTCCTGGGGTCGGCCGTCGGCGCCCGGGCCGCTTCGTTCAAGTGGATCATGGGTGTAGCTGCGGTGGGTATCCTGTGCGGCGCCGTCATGAGCAACGGTATGATGGATGTCGCCCGGCACGGGATTTTCAGGCCCGAACAGTTCTATTTCCAGGATATCATGTGTATCTGCCTGGCGGTCATGGCAATCGACGTGATTCTTCTGGACACCTTCAATACCCTGGGGCTGCCGACTTCGACTACCGTGTCGATCGTTTTCGAGTTGCTGGGAGGTGCGTTCGCTCTGGCGATGGTCAAGCTGGCCGCAGACGATACGGGGCTTACCTTTGCCGATATGCTGAATTCGGAAAAGGCTTTGTCGGTCATCATGGCCATCTTCCTTTCGGTGGCGATCGCATTCGTATTCGGCGCAGTGGTGCAATATATCGCCCGATTGATCTTTACTTTCAATTATAAGTCGCACATGAAGTGGTCCGCCGCGCTGTTCGGCGGTGTGGCGATGACGGCGATCATCTATTTCATTCTGATCAAGGGTATGAAGGATTCGTCGTTCATGACACCCGAACTGTCGGAGTGGATTTCTACCTATACCCGTCACCTGGTGGCCGGCTGCTTCATCTTCTTCTGCCTTCTCTCGCAGGTGCTCCACTGGTGTCGGATCAATATTTTCAAGGTAGTCACGCTGCTGGGAACTTTCGCCCTGGCACTGGCCTTCGCCGGAAACGACCTGGTGAATTTCGTGGGCGTACCTCTGACGGGCTACTCTTCCTATATGGATTACGTCGCCAATGGCAACGGGTCCGAAACCTTCCTGATGGATTCGCTGAACGCGCCTGCCCGGACGCCCTTCATTTTCCTGGCTCTTTCGGGCGTGGTGATGATCGTCGCCCTGACCACTTCGCGGAAGGCCCGGGGCGTTATCAAGACCTCGGTGGATCTGGCCCGTCAGGATGCCGGCGACGAGATGTTCGGTTCGTCGGGGCTGGCCCGGAGTATCGTGCGTGCTTCGTCGTCCCTCGCTACCGGAATCGACAATGCGATGCCGCAGGGACTGAAGCGCTGGCTCGGGAAACGCTTCGATAAGGACGAGGCGATTCTGGAGAACGGTGCCGCTTTCGATATGGTACGTGCGGCGGTCAATCTGCTGCTGGCCAGCTTGCTGATCGCATTGGGCACCTCGCTCAAGTTGCCTCTTTCGACTACTTACGTGGCCTTTATGGTGGCGATGGGTTCTTCGCTGGCTGACCGGGCCTGGGGCCGCGAGAGCGCCGTATTCCGCATTACGGGTGTGATTTCCGTGATCGGCGGCTGGTTCATTACGGCCGGTGCGGCTTTCGTGGCGACGTTCCTGCTCGCGCTGGCCATCTACTACGGCGGTGTGATTGCGATGATCGTTGTCGTGGCGCTGACGATTCTTTTCCTGATTCGCAGCAATGTCCGCTACCGCCGGAAGATGAAGGCCGAGCACGATGATGTTTTCAAGGGTATGATGACTTCGCGCGACAAGGCCGAGGTGTGGACGCTGTTGCGCCGGCATATGACCGAGTCGCTCATGGCATCGGTGACGTTCGCCGAATCGACGTTCCGTCAGATTACCGACGGTCTGCTGAAAGAGGATATCAAGAGTTTGCGCAAGGCTGAAAAAGCCCTCGGGGGCGAAAAGGACCTGCTCAAGCGGGTACGCCGTCGGCAGATGCTCGCCATGCGCCGCATCGATCGTAACCTGGCGCTCGAAAAGAATACCTGGTTCCACACGGCGAGCAACGCCTCCGAGCAGCTTTATTACTGCCTCAAACGTCTTTGCGAACCGTGCAGGGAGCATGTCGGCAATAATTTCAACCCGATGCCCAAAGTTTATCTGCGGGAGTTCCTGCCCATTCGGACCCGGATTTTCAACCTGATGGTCGAGATTCGCCGCATGATGGAGCAGAACGACTATTCGGATATCGAAAACGTGCTGATCGAAGCCGAAGGGTTGCGCGAATCCATCTCGACCGAGCGCAAGACCCAGATGTACCGGGTGCAGGAGGAGGGCAACAGCCTGCATGTTTCGCTCGTCTATCTGATTACGCTGCAGGAGTCCCAGGAATTGGTCGATACGTTGCGTCAGTTGCTGAAGGCTTGTAATAAGTTTACCAAATAAGTAATAAGTCGTATTTTGAACCTGCGATAGACAAAAACAGTGTCATTTGCACTGTTTTTGTCTATATTTGCGGAACACGAGATATTTTGAAAGGGTTAAATAGGTTTCAATCAATGTATTATGCCTGTGGCCCGTATCTGACGACAAGATAAAAGAGAATAGAGTTGCCTATGGAGAATTTTACCCGCAGAGTGGCCGGATGGTTTTTATTATGCCTTGCGATGAGTATGTCGTTGTCCGCAGCGGCCCAGCAACCTCCGGTGGAGAGGGTGGATGTGGAAACGATACCCGTGCAGGACGATCTGGAAGAGATGGTCATCGAGTCGCAGCCGGAGAGTACGAATCACCCGAAACAGGAAAAAGATGTCGATACGGATGACGACGATCGTGCCGCTGCGGTGCGGACGGATGCCGGGCAGGACGAGAACGTCGGGCAGGGCGAGCTTTCGCAGAAGGACAGGAGGCGTGACAAGGGCGACGGTCGTGAGAACGACGATGAGGATGATGACGAGGACGAAGGAGTCCGAGTTCAGACTCATTTCGAAATTTCGGCAGCTTCGGGTGCACAAAAGGAGGAGAAAAAGGCTCCACCCGTGACGATCGACCTGCTGGGAACGCTCCGGGCCAAATTCGAGTACCAGCCCGGTGAGGGCGATGCCCGCTTCCAGGTTCGCAACGCCCGCTTCGGCGTGGCCGGCGAGATCTATTCGAAACTGGCTTACTGTATGGAGATCGACCTCTCGGACGAGGGAAAGATCAAGATGGTCAATGCGTATCTGGGAACCAAACTTTATAAGGGCCTCGGTTTCACGATCGGATACATGCGTGTGCCGTTTACCATCGATGCCCACCGTTCGCCCCATACGCAGTATTTTGCGAACCGTTCGTTCATCGCCAAGCAGGTGGGCAGCGTCCGCGATGTCGGAGCCACTCTGGGCTGGAAATTCGGCGAAAAGGTTCCGATCAACCTGCAAGTCGGCATGTTCAACGGGTCGGGTATCGACGACCAGAAGGATTTTTGGACCGACAAATTCAACTATGCGGCAAAGGCGCAGTTCGGTTTTGCCGAGGGAATGAATTTCGTGGTGAGCTACCAGACGACCCGTCCGGCCGATACGCGGATTCACCTCTACGACGTGGGGTGCTCCTACCGTCTGGGCGGTTGGTTCTTCGAGGCCGAGTATCTGCGTAAGGAGTATGCCCGCAATTCGTTCGCGGGCGTGAATGCTTTCGACGGATTTTTCTGTTATGACCTGCCCTTGCGCCGTGTCTTCAAAAAGATGTCGTTCGCAGGCCGTTACGACTATATGTCCGATCACAGCAACGGCATTCCCGACGACAACGGTTTGCTGTTCGTCAATGATCTGGAGCGTCATCGCGTCACGGCAGGCATTACGTTTAGCTTCGGATTGCCTTTTATGGCCGATATCCGGCTCAACTATGAGATGTATTTTTACGACAAGGGTGTCGTCCCCAAAGTTTCCGAACACGACAAGATCGTCCTGGAATTTATGGCTCATTTTTAGCCGTTTTAAGGATTTGAGAAAAGAAAACCCCGCATTCTATATGTTGCGGGGTTTTCTTTTGCCGGTTCGGAAACATTTCGTAGCTCGTGTCGGAGAAGTCCGGAAGGGAGGGTAGAGGAGTAGGAGTAGGAGTAGGAGTAGGAGTAGGAGTAGGAGTAGGAGTAGGAGTGTCGGTAATCGCCCCGTTTTTTCTGTTTCGGCTTGGTTTCCGATTCCCGCTCTTGCGGCCTCTTTTTTGGCGCTCGATCGTGGGCTTGGCCCTGTTTGTCCTGTATCTTTCTGTTTTTTTGTTTTTTATCCCGAGGCTCTTTCCGAACCGGCGAATAAAAAGACGGTGTATCATAACAGGCAAACCGCTTCGTTATTATCGGTATCGCGGCTCGATTATGTACGGTCAGGACACGTTCTTCGCCGTGAACCTCGATGTCTGTTCTTACATACCTGAAAGGGGATGCGCCAAATTTCTCAATTTGACACATCCCCTTCGGGAATGAATCCTTCCTGAAATTAGTATCCCAGGGTTTTCGCAGCCGCGTAGGAAATTTTCAGGGCATTCGCGCGGCGAAGTTCCTGCTTGATCTCCGTGATACGGCCCATAGTCGTATATCGGTCGGCCTTCAGACAGATCGTCATCAAGGCACGCTCCGACTCATTGAGCTTGTCACGCTCGGCAGCTACGAACTGGCCGATATCCTGAGCGGTTTTGAAGGCATCGTTGAGCTGAATACGGGGTGCAGGACCGTACTGTTCCCGCCAAACGCCGATCGGCTCTCCGATGTGGATGTAACTTACGAGTGATTTCTTCTCCAGTTTCTGCACCTCGGTTGCTTCTGGAACTTGGTATTTTACATGTAATTCCTGATCGCGCATGGTCGTAGATACCATGAAGAAGAACAGGATCATGAAGATCACGTCCGGCAGCGAGGCGGTAGAGATCGGGGGCAAACTTTTGTTGCCTTTCTTTTTAATTACTGCCATACTACTTTTTTCCTCCTAAATCTCTGGGTTCTGCTTCCGAGATACTCATGGGAACGGCTTTGGCTACGATACCGCGCTCCGCTTCTCCGAGATCCGAGAATTTCATTTGGAATTTATTCTTCGAAACTTCGTCACGGATTTCGTTGATCGCACGCGTCAGCTCGTTCTGTACCATGATGTAGATCTGATATTGGGTATCTTTGGTCGTTTGCAGCGAGAGTACGCCTTTTCCGACCGGATAGCTCCATTTGCTGCCGTCGGGGAGCTCGAACTCCTCGACCTCTTTTTCGGGCAGGTTGGGATCGTCCATCACATTGAGGAGGAAGTCCTTCGCCCGGTCCTTCAACTGGTGGATATCGACGTACTCCTGTTCGCCGGCCCTGCCCACGAAGATATCGCCGCGGCCGTTCACCAGAACGGGCAGAAGGTTACGTATCTTCACCTTCATATCCTCGACCTTTTGATCCTCGGGGGGCATCGGCGGCAGGTTACGGGCGATACCCGTATCGACGTTCATCGTCGTAGCCACCAGGAAGAATATGAGCAGCAAGAAAGCGATGTCGGCCATTGAACCGGCATTGATCTCCTGTACTTTTCTTTTATCTATAGGCATCGTTCAAACTCTATTTGAAAGCTTTGTATATCTCTGTGAAAATAGCTGTCAGAACAGCGGCACCCAGAGCTACGTAGGTTACCAGAATGCTGGCTTCCGTGATAACGGTTTCAGGATGCGGGAAGAAGCCTCCGTTCGCGACGTCCGGAATTTCGATCGTATGTCCGCGGGCGATCAGGTAGGCTGCCGCGACGATGACGATGATCAGAAGTGTCGAAAGCAGCGTTCCTTTGATGCCTTTGGAACTGTTGACCATACCCCAAACGGCCGTGAACAGTGCTGTTGCAATACCGACTGCGATCAGGATATAACTCCAGATGAGGTTCAGGTTGATCGCCTCGTTGCTGCCGCCGGCCACCATTGCATATACGGTCAGAATCACCGTAATCAGCAGGATGACGCCCAGCAATATGTTTAATATTTTTTTCATAATAGGGAATAAAGTCTTTATAAGTGCGAATTATTTCTTGTAAGCCGTCAGGATATCCATCAGGGTGATGGACGAATCCTCCATATCGTTTACGAGCGAGTCGATCTTGGAAACGATATAGTTGTAGAACAACTGAAGAATAACCGCAGCGATAAGACCCAGCAGGGTGGTCAGCAGGGCGACCTTGATACCGCCGGCAACCAGCGTCGGAGAGATATCGCCCGCAGCCTGGATGGCGTCGAACGCCTCGATCATACCCACGACGGTACCCATAAATCCGAGCATCGGGCTAAGTGCGATGAACAGACCGATCCAGCTCAAACCCGACTCCATGCGGCCGGTCTGAACCGAACCGTAGGAAACGACGGCTTTTTCAACGCTGTCCAGACCCTGGTTGTAACGGTCCAGACCCTGATAGAAGATCGATGCCACCGGACCGCGTTTGTTGCGGCAAACTTCCTTGGCAGCTTCGATACCGCCTTTTTTCAGCGCTTCCTCGACCTGGGCGATCAGTTTCTTGGAGTTGATGGTCGAAAGGCTCAGGTAAAGCATACGCTCGATAGCTACGGCAAGACCGAATACCAAGCAGAGGAGCACCGGAAGCATCCACTCCCAACCGCCTTCGAGGAACTTCTGCATCAGCACCTGGTGCATCGGCTGGCCTTCGGCAAGCTGAGTTTCCGAAGCCGGAGTTTCGGCCGTTTCGGTCGCTGCGGTTTCTTCGACTTCTTCAACGACTGCGGTTTCCTCGGTTGCAGGCGTAGTCGTCTCCTGGGCGAAAGCATTAACAGTACCAAGCGAGAAGATGGCGACTGCTACAATCAAAAAAAGTTTTTTCATGGTTGTTTAATTAAAATTTTGATTAGTTGATCGTTTTTTCGTTTGCGTTTTTTATTTCAAAAAATGTAAATTTTTTTCATCCTGGCTTGCCCGTCACGGTTCGAATCCGATCTTTGCCGGCTTTTTCAGCGATCCGACTGCCGATTCGAAAAATCGTCCCGATTTCTCATTTCGACAGCAATATTCTTTGTAATAAATTGAAAAATAACGTATTACCTCCTCATGAACAGGTCGTGTACCTTTGCCTGGCGTCCTGTCGATGCGATTTTTAGCTCCGAAATATACAAATTTATTTTCGTACGCACAATGTTTTAGTCGGTAAATTCTCCTTTGAGGGGCGTGCGGAGCAGGTCGAGCGTTTGCTCGCGGGGCAACTCGAGCCCGAGGACGTACATCAGTTTGGCGACGGCCGCCTCGGTGGTCATGTCATGGCCGCAGAGCACGCCGATCCGTTGCAGGCGGAGTCCCGTTTCGTAGAGTTCCATCATGACCCGACCGCCCCGGCACTGCGTGACGTTGAGGACGATCAGTCCCCGGTCGATCGCCTCTTCGAGTACGCGGATGAACCATTCGCAGGTCGGGGCGTTTCCTGCGCCGAAGGTTTCGAGCACGACGCCCCGGAGTCCCTCGGCCGAGAGCATCGCGCGCAGGGTCCGTTCCTCGATGCCGGGGAAGAGCTTGACGACGGCGATACCTCCGCTCAGGCGGGCGGCGATGTGCAGGGGTTCGTCGTAGCGCTCCGGCTGGAGAATGTATTCGGTGTGGTAGGTGATATTGACGCCCACGTCGGCCAGGGCCGGATAGTTGTACGACCAGAAGGCGCTCAGGTCTTCCGAACTGCGTTTGGTCGTGCGGTTGGCGCGGAACAGACAGTTCTGGAAATAGAGCGACACTTCGGGAACGGCGGGGCGGCCGTCGATGCGGGCCGAAGCGATTTCGATGGCCGTCATCAGGTTTTCGCGCCCGTCGGTGCGCAGCACGCCGATCGGAATCTGGCTGCCGGTGAAGACGACGGGTTTGGCCAGGTTTTCGAGCAGGAAGCTCAGGGCCGAAGCGGTGTAGGACATCGTGTCGGTGCCGTGCAGCACGACGAACCCGTCGTAGCGGGCGTAGTTGTCGCGGATGATCGCCGCCAGGTCGAGCCAGTTGCGGGGGCTGACGTTCGACGAGTCGATCACGGGGTCCATCGTGAATACCTCGATGCCGATGTTCAGGCTTTGGAGGGTCGGGAACTCCTCGAAGATGCCGCTGAAGTCGAACGGTACGAGGGCGCCGGTCGTCGGGTCGGGCTTCATGCCGATCGTGCCGCCGGTATAGATAATCAGGATCGAAGGTTTCATATCGATTCGGTAGGGCTTGAATGGTCGTTTGTCGTCTGTCGCGCCGCGTCGAAGCCGAACATCCGCCGGGCGTTGCGGGTCGTGGCTGCCGCTACCTCTTCGGGTGTCGTGCCTTTCAGCGCTGCGATTTTGTTGCAAATATAAGGAATATATCCGGATTCGTTTCGCTGGCCGCGATAGGGAACCGGCGTCAGGTAGGGACAGTCGGTTTCGAGCACCAGGTCGTCGAGCTCCATTTCGCGTACGGTATCGGCCAGCCGGCTCTTTTTGAAGGTCACCACACCGCCGATGCCGAACAGGAAGTCGCCGCACTCCTTCAACTGCCGGTAGGTGTCGGCGTCTTCGGCGAAGGCGTGGAAAACACCCCGCAGGCGCAGCCCTTTTTCGCGGGCGGCCTTCGTTTCCGTTTCGACAGTGCGGCACATATCTTTCCAGGCCGCCCGCGTATGGATGGCGACGGGAAGGTCATAGGTCGCGGCCAGGCGGCACTGTTTCGTGAATGCCTCGAGCTGTTCGGCCTTGAAGCGGTCGTCCCAGTAGTAGTCGAGTCCGATTTCGCCCACGGCGCAGAATCGTCCGACGCCTTCGGGTGGCGAGCAGAGGTAGCGTTCGACCAACGCCAGCTCTTCCCGCCAACGGGGATTGTCGTTGATGGAGGTCGGGTGCAGCCCCATCATCGGGGTGCAGTGGTCCGGATAGCGGCGCACGGTGTCGAAGAGGCGCCCGTGGCTCTCGGAGTCGATCGCCGGCAGCAGCAGCCGCTCCACCCCGGCTTCGCGGGCGCGGCGGATCGCCTCGTCGCGGTCGGCGTCGAACTCTTCGGCGTAGATATGCGAGTGGGTGTCGATCAGATAATTCAATGTTTCGGAAATTTTGTCTTAAAATATTTTGTTTATAGAGTTGGTGTCTCGTTGTTCTGATTCGGTGGGTATATTATTTAATTCGGATTTTTTTGCTTTTATTTCATCAATAATGTTGTTTATTTCCTGAATTGAATCTACATCTTTACTCAACAAGTAGTGAGTTGTACTTGATGTACTGCCATATCCGTTTCCGCTGCTTCCAGATACTTTTACATATGCTTGCTCGAATTTCCAACCCAATGCGGACATAATGTTAAGTGCTTCCACCCGGGAATAGAAGATTTCAGCTTTTTCATTCGTTTTCGAGTCTGATATCTTTCTTTTTATTGCGTTCTTGCCCGTAATCGAGGTATATTCGAGTTTTTTTCTGACTTACGATTTGTTCAATAATTTCACAGAAAATTTTGTTTTGTGCAAAAGTGAAACTGATTGGGCTGATAGTAAATAAAAGAAATAAGATGACGAATTGTTTCATAGGATTGGGATAGTGTATTTTGTATTTATTTTTTATTAGCGTAGTTTCATATATCGGTTCCCCGGAAGCTGCCGGACGGCTCCGGCCATTTCGAGTCCCAGCAGCAGGGCCGAAAGTTCGCCGAATCCGAGCCCCGAGAGTTCGCAAAGCTCTTCTGCGGATATCGGGTCGTCGGTGCGGAAGCAGCCCAGCAGCCCCTCTTCGTCGCGCGTGAGTGCTGCGGGAGCCGCTGTCGGCCGGTCGATCAGATCGCCGGGGCGGTTCTGGTCCCACATCATTTCCCGCACGATATCTTCGCCCGTGCATACCATTTGGGCACGCTGGGTCCGAATCAGCAGATTGGCTCCGGCCGAGGCGAAGTCCGTCGCGCGTCCAGGGACGGCCATCAGCGTGCGGTTGTAGCCGTCCGCCAGCCGTGCCGTATCCATCGACCCGCCTTCGACGGGCGATTCTACGACGACCGTACCGCCGCTTATGCCTGCCAGCAGACGGTTGCGGGAGTGGTAAAAGTTGCCGTTCTGCCTGGTTTGGGAGTGCAGCTCCGAAACGACGGCTCCGCCGTGTTCGATCATATCCCGGGCGACGGCCGTGTGCTGTGCGGGCGTGATGCCGGGAAGGGCCGAGGCGATGATGCCGACGGTCGGCATGCCGAAAGCGAGCGCCGCACGGTGACAGGCCGTATCGATGCCGAAGGCCAGGCCGCTCACGATCACCGTATCCGCCACCCGGTCTGCCAGTTCGCCGATCAGCCGGTCGGCCATCTGTTGCCCGTACGGAGTCATCCGACGCGTGCCGACCATCGTAAGCGTCGTCTTGCCGAGCGCTTCCGGGGAACCCAGAACATACAGCACATGCGGGTAGTCGGCGGTTTCGCGCAGCAGGGCCGGGTATTGTGCGTCGGTGGAGGCGATGATCTCGATCCCGTGTTTGCGGCAATGTTTGACTTCGCGCTCTGCGTCTGCGAACGCTTTCTTTTGGAGGATCGCCCGCGCGAGTTCCGGTCGGAGTCGGGCTTTTTCGATGAGTTCGTCGGCCGAAGCGGAGAAAACCGCCTCTGCCGAACCGAATACGTCGAGCAGATGGACCGCCCCTTTCGGGCCTATTCCCGGCGTGAGGGTAAGGGCTATGTCTGGAATTTCGCGCTTCATTTTCCGTATCCGGCAATCCCCGAATGAGTTCGGCTCCGCCTCTTTTGGGCGAAACCGTAGGTTCCGGACCCGCTTCGGGGCTTCGGTTAGCGGTTGTAAAGATAGGTTTTTGCCGATAAAAATGCAAAGTTGCCCGGAAGTTTTGCAGAAAAGAGAAATCTTCGTATATTTGCAAACCCGATCCAGGGAATCAGGGTCTGATGGCCGAGTGGCTAGGCAAAGGTCTGCAAAACCTTGTACAGCGGTTCGAATCCGCTTCAGACCTCGTTAAAACCGCCCTACAGTTATCTGTATGGCGGTTTTTCTTTGGATTTGTACGGCATTTGTACGGCGTGATGTTTGATGGTGTTAAAAACAGGTAGGACAACTTCCGAGATAATATCATTTAGCAATCATCGAAGAAGGCATGACAACGGCTGGAAGCATTTACAATCCGGCTCCGGGTACTGCAAGGAATCACCAATAACTTGATTAATAAATCATTGGTGATTCTTGTTTTCTTCTTTTGGGCAAAATTTGGGCACTTTTTTTATTTGGTACTAAAATTTATAAAATATTTTTCCGATAATGAGCGTTAGAATGAAATTTGATTTTGCTAATCAGAGGGTCAATACAAATAATAATGATTCCGAATACATTCTTTGGCTTGATCTGAGCCTGCTGCTGCGGCTTTTTTCATCCATTCTTTACCTTCTGTTAGTGCGTTTTTGTCGTTTCTAATCGTTCCAATATATAAATATAATAATCCCAGCTTAAATTTTGTAGTAGCAGTATCATAAAATGGAAAAGTATTTTTAAGATCCTGTTCAAAACTATCCATTCCCAAATCCATCATCATAAAATTTATATTTTTTTTATCAGCCATGTTTTCTGCTATCCTATAATTAATGGATGCCTGCATCGCGCATATAAGAGCTCTTGCAATGTCGTTATGACCGCTATAATTTACAAACCATTTGAAATATGCATTTCCATAACCCAGTGTAGCAGGAATATTATTTCTGATTTTCAGAGATTTCTCATACCAAGGAAACGCTATTTCAGAACATTTTACTATATCATCACCATACTTTCTTACGTAGTAATCACCTAATTCGTTACAAGCCTTAATATGACCATTTTGGGCAGCAAGCTCCAGCCATTTGATAGCTTCGGCGTGGTTTATAGATATAATGCCCTTTATGCCATACATATATGACAACCCTAGTCTATATTGAGCCTCCGGATGCTCCAACTCTGCTGCTCTCTGCAAAAGATCGATTGTTTTGTGTGTATTTTCTGAATAATAATACAGTCCCAAAGCTAACATTGCGGCAGTTGAAGCCGAGTCTACGGCTTGTTGATAATACTTTAATGCGATAGTGTCATTTTTTGCTACTATATCTTTAATTCCATATTGGTATATTCTTCCCATTCGGTAAAGAGCATCGACAAATCCTTGATCTGCGGCAGCTTTATATAAATCGAAAGCACGTTGACTATTTTTTAAATTGTCACGAGCATTCTCGTAGATATAAGCTAGGCTATATTGAGCCTGAGCATAACATTGATCCGCGGATTTTTCATACCACTGTATGGCCATTAGAGTATCTCTCTCTATGGGAATCAATGAATCTCGATTCATCCAATATAAATTGCCTAGTTCATACTGAGCTTTTGCATTACCTGCTTTAGCGGATTTTTGTAACAAGTCAATCGCATCATTGATTTTTGCATAATGGTCGGTATTTTTCAATGAATCTAAATAGAACATTGCTTTTTCATATTGCTCGGCTGCCCTGTTTTGGGTACATGATGTAGCAAAACATAAGATTATCGCTATGCTTATGATGTTAATTTTCATAGTTAATAATTTTAAAAAGATTTGAATTTTTCGCCTGTTTGTAGCCAGTCTATCTTGCTGGGAATTAAATTTTTTACTCCAAGGGTCGTATTGACTATTCCTAAATGTGCTGATTTTGGATTCATAATGTTACGCATTGGCATAATCCACATACCGGAACAGCGAAATACCCTATCTATTGTTACGACAATTAGATAATCAGCATCTTTCCCGACTAAATTATTGATTCGTCGGGTTTCACTACACCGACGATCACTTTCATATACTCTCCTTGTTTTTATCTCGAACCGTAGTCCTTGTTCGTTGCTTGCATCGTATCCTTTCTCGTTTCGATTGGAACATAAATGTAAATTTAACCTTCTACAGGCATAGAATTCCCCTATATCTCCAACAATTCTTCGACTTCTTATGATCTTATTTTCTTCTAATTGATCATATGCTTTCGCAAAACGATTAATTGCGATCCGTACTTTTGAAGGTAATCGCAGATTAGTGATATCGCAATTATACATGGCTATAACAGAAGTAGTAATCTTAAAAGTTGTCCCTTTAATTTTGCTAGAAGGGATTTTTAATATTTTTAATGGGTTGTAGCTTTTATCAAAATATACAACGGCTAAAAAATTAAATTCCCGTGAGGACAGGTTGGTAATATTATAATTGAAATTGTCGTTGGATACTACTTTTGCTTTAATTTGGTATTTATATCCTCTCGAACATATCCCGTCTATAGCCCGAGTAACCCTGGGCATTTTTGTCAAATGAAAATATTTACAGGCTATATATTCCCCTATTTCTCCTGTAAAACTGTCCGTAGTAATAACTCCAAGTCCAAATAACTCATCACTTGCATTTGCAAAATCTTCAAGTTGGGCTGCCTGTATTTTCGTGAAATCTATTGTTTTCATGGTAGTCGTAGATTTTAGATTAATCCATATAGTATTCATACAGGTCTTCATATTCTAGATCCAATTGTTCGAATAATTCTTCGTTAGTCAAGTGGGTATCGATTCGTTTGCCGTCCCCTGTCGTAATCGTCACCCCGTTATGCTGTTTTCTCGGATAAAATTGAGTTCGTTGTCCTGAATCTGGATAAGTTCGATACGTGATTGTCATATTCTCATAATCTAAATGACTGATATCGCTTGCAGGACGTGAAGGATCGTATCCTTTCCATATAATTGTCCGATCTTTGCTTTTATGTTTTTGTGGTGTGGATAAAAAACAGATGAGCCATAATGTAGTAATTACTGCTAAAAATCGGCACACAAACCGGAATATGTATTTTCGAATATCTTTATCGTCTAACATTTATGTATTAGGTTAAAACTAAATTATTGATTCTTTTTATTTTGATTGTTGTTTAACACATTCATTGTTTATCCACAACTTCTGAGAAGATCCTTTTTTGCGTACAACACAATAGGACAATCTATATGAAACCAAATAAACCTCTTCTCCTTTGTTCAATGGGACAGCCTTCCCTTGGATAAGCAAATTTCGCACGGCTTGTATATCGTTGTTCAAAGCATATGATACTAGATCGTCCCTTGTTTGTTTGTCCGTTGCCGCATATGTGTCTTTTGTTACAATATATTGAGACGAATATGATGTGTCGTCGTTTTTGCCTATTAGATATAGGATAATAATGACGACGAATACAATGATCCCTCTTTTTTGCTTTTTAGTTAATGAGACAGTATTGGTACTGTTACTATAATATGGATTTTTAAAAGTAGTCCCACATGCAAGGCATGTCAACGATTCTTCATTGGCTAACTCTTTAGTAAGTTCATGAATGATTTTACATTTCGGACAAGTAACAGTATTCATATGGATTGTTATTTACGCCCCCGGCTCCAGTGGCAATTAAACATAAAGAAAGCGTGGAACCATTAACTTATTTAAGGTAACAGGCTCTGACAAAGCCCACAAGTATAAATAAGCAACAGCCCACGCCTGTTTGAGACGTAAGGATATCAGCTTATTCTCTACTTGTTTTGAATTGTCAGATTCGTTACCTGAGAATAAAGCTAAACACTTTCCCGTGTTATGTATGTCTGCATTGCCTGCAACAGGCAGTACAAGACAAAGATAGGAAAAATATCGAAACATAATACTAAGTGTCCCCTTTTCGGGCTGTTGCATATTATTTGTCCATGTTGCGCTGCAATGCTTTTTCATATATTTCCGCGACTCTGCGGCGTAATGAAACGGGTTTTATAACGGTTAACGAAGTGCTTCTGGAGAGTAACTCCATCACGAAATCGTTTGTAATCCGGAGCCGGACACTTATTCTGAATTCGCTTTCCGTATCGGTAAGAATGGTTTGCGAATGATGCAACGGAACCGATTGCAGAAAACGACCGTCGAGAGCGCTGTACGAAAGGACTATATCCTCTACCGGAATGTCCTCCTGATTCCAAATGCCGAAACAGTCTTTGAACAGATTGTCGATGTCGATGGTTTCGTCTCTTTCAAAAGTATCCGCAAGTATCTGTAAGTTGGAAATACGCTCTACACCGAATAGTTTTAGTTTATCGCCGTCCATGGCAATCAGATACCAGCGTTCCCGGGACTCTTTCAGGAAATAGGGAGAAACCGTTTTATGAAGAATCGCATTGTCATGCCGGAATAGCGTATAATCGAAATCCACATTGCGATTATTTCGGATGGCCTCAATAAGTACAGGCAAATTATTGCTTCCGACAGGACGATGATGCTCTGCCTGTATATATCGCTTCAGTCCGCTATCTGCGTTTAGCGCGGATAAAATATCGAAATTAAGCAGTAATTCTTCATATCTCTCGGCCGAAGCAATCTCTTTGTCCGCTATATAATATCCGTACCCTTTTTTATGTTTGATGACGATGCCGAAAAGCTCTTCGATAGATTTTATGTCGCGCTGGATTGTCCGCAAAGAACTGCCGGACAGGTTTCCATCGCGGTATCTCATCTCTTTTTCGACATGTTTTATCAGATCATCCCCTGGAATATAGCCGTTTTGTCCCTCCAGTTTACCTATGATCAGTAAGAATCGTTGGAGCATTCCTGTTTTTGCCATTTTCGAACTGTTTTTAGCAAAAATAAACCGTCATAGCGACAAAAGATGTCGTTCGTGAATTTATTTCATTCCTATGCTCTTATGCTGGTTCCTTTCAGGGACTTTTATCCCCAGTCGTTCTAAAAATTCTTTTGCTTTTTGCCGGAACCATCTTAGGATCGGAATCCGGTCGATGAACAGTTGAAATCCTCCGGGGCCTTTTTCATCTCGCATAAGCCGGGCTTCGGAGTTCTCGACTTCAAAGTGTTGGGAATGTTCGTGCGAATATAGACTACCGGAGAAACGGACGGGGCGCATATTTACGAGATCGCGGGCCTGCCCGTCGGAGAATCCGAGCGAACGGCAATACTCACCCCACCGGATAAGCTGGGGCGTATCGGGGAACCAGCCATAAATGCGGTCTATTTCGTTTTGCAGTTTTCCGATGGTTTGCTGTGATTTCTGCTGCACTTCCAACAATCGACGGCTGTAGTCGGTCTGCATGGTCTGCATTTGGGTTTGCAGGATCTCGATGGTTTCCTCGTGGGCGGCCACCTCTTGCCGCAATGCCCCGATCTGCTGCTCCTGCCTTTTGACTTTCGACGTTCCTACCAGCGAACCGATACCCTCCACGATGTTGGAACCCACCTCCGCCGCCGCACTTTTCAGCTTTTCGGTTTTCAGTTCCCCTTTTACCGCCTTCAATTCTTGCTCGGTCGCTTCCAACTCTGCGGTTTTGTGTTCACGCATGGCCTTCGCCTGCTCGTAACCCGTCCGGGCCTCCTGTTCCTGTTGCTTCAGCCGTTCTACGGCCTGTCGCTTCTGTTCTTCGATACGGAGCAGTGCGTCGATGTTGTCCTGCAAATTCTTCTGCCCGGCTATGGCGTTGCGGTAAAACTCCTGCGTGGAAATATGGCGGGCGACCGATCCGTCGATACCGCGCTGTAACCCATATCTGGCCATCGCCTCGGCATAGGTATCCTGATATTCTTTCAATTTTATGCGCGACATTACATCGTCGTTACACAAGCGGACGGTATCCGGGCTTTTCTTGCGGTATTTCTTTTTGCCGGGTTTGTCGGGGATTCTTTTCTCTTTGACCTTGCGGCGCTCTCCCGTTACGATAGGTACGACCGCCGCATGGATATGCGGCGTCGATTCGTCCAGATGCAGAACGGCGGACACGATGTTATCCTCCCCGAAGGTCTTGTTGAGCCACGCAAGGTTATCGGCGCACCATTGGTCGAGTTTCCCTTCGGCCTCGATACGCTTCATATCATCGTGCGAACCGGTAAGCATAACGCGGATTACCTTTACCTGGTTCTTTCCTATCTTTCGTGTCAGCCCGGCGTGTGCCAGCCGATAATTGATCGCCTGCGTCCGGTCGGCCACGCCTTCCGGGAATGCGATCAGTTCCCGGTTCAGGTGCGTGCGCGACGGGTCGGCATTCGGGGGCATCTGCGTCCGTGCGATGTGGGCTGTCATCCGGGCTTCGTTACTCGGCGACTTATCTAAATGCAATACTACGTATCCCATATATTTTTCTCTGTTTATTGTGATGAACGATTCGGCTGCCGTGACTTCGGACGCGGGGAGCGTCCGGCGGTCGTCCCGACCGCAGAGGGGGTGTCCAGCGGGGTTCTCCCTGCTGGCCTATTGGGGCTTTTTCCGCGTCGCCGCAGCGATGCGAAAAGAAAAAGCCCCAATAGGCTATGGCTTTTCCGGGGGCGTAAATGCCGCGGGTACGCAACGGGGTTAGAACTTCCGACCGGGGCCTCTCTTTTTCGCCGGGGACGAGACACATTGCGGAACTTGCGGAACAGCAAGATGTGCCCGTTCTGTTTCCTTCCGTTGCCGTTCGTGCGGAAGTGTTTGCGGGGTAGCGAGGTTTCGTTTCTCCTGCCAGTATTCGTTCAGGTCTTTGTGGTCGCGGTAAAAAACGGATTGGTCGATCACTTCGGACAAGGGTAAGGATTCTTCCAACCGGGCTAACGCTTTCCGCCCGGCCTCGTCATTGTCAAAGAAAGCATGAACGACTCTGTGGCGCGCAAGGAAAGGAACGGCCTTTTGCAGATTCACCACCGAATTGAGTACGGTGGTGTCGATGGCGGGTGTCGGGTTTGCTTTCAGCGAGAGATAAGATAGGAAGTCGATAAACCCCTCGAACACCATTGCCGTATCGCTGCCGTTGTTGAGGGTGGTAATGTTCTTGGGCGTACTGCTTCCTTTGAATAGGGGATTACGCAGTTCCCAGCCTCCGGCATCGTTACGGAACCCGATGGCGAAATACTCTTTGCCGCCGATCGTATAGCGTACCTCGCGGCAATAAGTTCGGGCGATGGCAGGGTCTATGCCCCGCCCTGTCAGGTAGCCGAGCAATGCCGGGTGGGTCAGTTCGCGGTCGGAGAGGATGATAAGGCGGGATGGTGTCGGTTCGCTCGCTCTCGGCGGTTCGGCATGGATGGGAACGAGCGTTCCGTGTTCGCCCGCCGCAAGCCTTCGGGCAGCCTCGACCTCGGAACAGCCCTCCATGCGGGCCACAAGGTCGATGATCGAGCCGCCCTCGCCTGTCCCGAAGTCGTGCCAGAGGTTTTTGTCGTAACTGACGCTGAAGCTGGCGGTACGTTCCTCACGCAGCGGCGAGAGGTACATGCCCCGGTTGCCGCGTTCCCACCGGGGAAGAATTCCCTGTGCCGCGAGGTAAGCGCGGATACTGATGCGTCGTTTTATTTCTTCGTAGTTCATGGTGGCGGTTTTTTGTGGTTTTGTTGTAAAATGGCGTAGCAAGATGTAAAACAGGTATTTACATAGGCAACAATTCCCCAACAACGGTGTGAGCCGTTGTCTTCAACGATTTTTATTTTGTTGTGGATTTGTTGTTGGACTGTTGTGGGAGTGTTGTGGCTGGTTGTCAGTTATTTATTTTGATAATCCAATAAAAACAACACTACAACAGCAGTTTTTCGACCAGCGAACGGGGAATTTCGAAATAGCGCCCTTTACGTTTGGCCGGGAACATCTCTCCTTCGCTCCCGATATGATAAAAAATATAGTCGCCGTTCTTCTCCGAGCGCAGTTTCCAACTGTCTTTGAATATATTGCGAATCTGCACCAGGTCGGCTTTCAGGCCCGTATCCCTTACGATGTCGAGCATGTCTTTGGGGCAGCATAGCAGGGTGTCTTTTTCGAGCCTGTCCATTACTTCGAGACAATAGGTGGCGATCTCCGTTTCGACCTTGTTCGTATTATATTTTTTGATCTTCAGCAGGGCCGGGGTTTCGAGCAGCGCGGGAGCGAACCACATGCGGGATTGCTGTTCGGTCGATAATTTCCTGTGCAGTAAAAAATAGAGAAAGGCGGGTATCTCCGCACGCATCTTATCCTTGAGACGAATATCGTCACGGGAGATGGGGTTTATCTTCAGTACCCAAAATCGGATTTCCTCCTGCGGAATAATGATCGGGTTCTTTTCGTTGTTAGAGCAAAGGACGAATTTTGCGAAAAACTCTATCTCCCGCCTGTCCTTGCCTTTGGCTTCTACTTTATAATCTCCGGCGGTGGACAGATTCTTGATCTTCTCCGTATCTTCGATTTTGTTCAATAGGAGCTCATCGACCATGACCAGCAATTTATTGGCCCAGTCCAGATTGAACTGGCTGCGGAAATCCTCGTTGGTGTTGAAGGTAGCGTTCTTGCCAAAAATCATTTTAAGCAGACGCAGAAAGGTGGTCTTGCCCGTATTCCTTTCTCCGGATACGAGCAAGAGTATCGGCAACATCTGCGTAGGACGGGTCAAAAGCAGTTGCAGGTAGTCATACCCCAATTCGATCTGCGGCCCGAAAATATGGGCCAGAAATGCCCGGATATGGGGAAATTCGCCCGGCTCCGGCCGATGCGGAATCGGCTCGTAGAGGTTCAGGTACGTGCCGTGTACCCGTTGGTAGTTCACATGGTCGGGAATGCTGCAAAAGCCGTCGTACTTTTCGATTTCCGGCAGGTTGTTTTTGCCGTAGTCCTGCCGGAGCGTTTCGTAACACCATTGCACTTTTTCCTCGATAAAATCCCCGCTGATCAGAGGCCGCCGCACAACCTTGTACAACTGTGTGCCGATGCGGATATATTTCTCTTTCATCGCTATCGGCTTTTAATGGGTACGATCTGGTTCAAGGCCGCTTCGACGTCGCTGTCGCGGAACAGGACGCGCCCGCCTATCTTATGGGCGCATATCTTGCCGCGGTTCACCCAATCGGTAAGCGTTACGAGCGAAATCCGCAGGCGGCGGGCCGTTTCCTGCCGTGTCAGGTACTTGGTTTCGGACTTCGGACGTGCGGGACGGAACTGTTGAAGCTCGTCGCGCAGGGACTCCCGTATCATTTCGGAGAGTTGGTCGGCCGTCAGGCCGGACAGATAAATTTCCTTTGGCATAACGTAGTTCGTTAAGGTTAACGCTACAAAGGAAATTATTAGTCAAATCTTTCTAAAACAGGGAATTGTATTACAAGACAGTGACAGTCGGTGACAAAAGCGGTCGTTTCGGTGACACGATACGGTAGGACAAAAGACATTGATAGCATATGGGCCGCCATATGCTACATTTGTCCCTATCGTGTAAAGTAATAAATAAGGGAATATAAAATCGGGAACAGCAAAACGCCATTCCCGCAAAAAGGTTGTTGTGCTTGTTTTTATTTGTCCGCATTGTATGCCCGAAGCGCAGTGCGGATTGCTTCCGAAGAGTAATAATGGGTGTTGTCACGGAATCTGGAAAGATTCCGGCACTCTTTCATCCATACACTGCCAAGCCATCGGTCGAGTGTCGGTCGCGTGATACCCAACGCTTTTGCCAGTTCTTTTTTGGTGAGTAGGCGATCCCCTTCTATTGTGGTCAGTAATGTTTCGTTGCGGTGTACAGCCAACCAATGGTCAAGGTTGTAGAGTGCTTTATCGGCATTTTTTAACTCCTGCTCGTAATTTTCATAAGCCCATACGCGGATGCTCTGCGGGTCGAGATCCGAAAATTCCTCCCTCGTGCGTAGTTCCCCGGCTAAAATGTCGAAACATTCAAGCTCAGAGGCTTTGATCTCTATTTTACGTCGGCGCGGCATAAATTACTGGTTTTGTTACGGCAAAATGGCAATTAATTGTTGTGATTGATAAGATTGACAACGACTTTGACCATAACATCTTTTTCGTCTGTTCGGCTCTCGGCGATCATTAGGGTAAGGGCGACCAGTGCATTATCGCCGATCCGTTTCGTACCGTCGGTGTTGTAAAGAATGCCGTTCTTTTCCATAAACCAAAGGAACAGGAATGCGGCGATCCGCTTGTTGCCATCGCTGAACGAATGGTTTTTTGTAACCAGATAGAGCAACATCGCCGCCTTTTCTTCGACGCTCGGATAGAGGTCTTCGCCGTTGAAAGTCTGGTATATCGCCCCTATGGAACTTTGGAATGACTGGTCTTTTTCGTGTCCGAACAGCGGACTGCCGCCGAACTTGTCGCGTAATTCCTCGATGGCGATCTTCGCGTTTTCATAGGTCGCCTCAAATTTTGCCGCCGTGGTCGTGTTGTCGATGGTGAGTTGCTGATAGTCGTATTTGTCGAGCGTGTCAAGTGCATAAGCATAATCGGTAACGACTTTCAGCAGGCCTGTCGCCTCCGAATGGTTCAGTTGCCGGTGATCCATTACGTTCGACAACAGTTTGATCGTCTGCTTCAAGTCCTCGTACTGCTCCAGTTTTATCGTATCCTTAACGGCATAGCCTTTTATCAGATACTCTTTCAATACTTTATTCGCCCAAATGCGGAATTGAGTGCCTCGTTGGGATTTAACCCGGTATCCGACTGAGATAATCACATCCAGATTGTAGAACTCTATACTTCGGACGACATTCTTTGCGCCCTCCGTCTGAACTGTTGCATTTTTTGCAACAGTTGAATCGTAGTCCAACTCCTTTTCTGCGTAGATTTTGGATATATGCCTTGAAATGACCGACTTGTCCCTGTCGAAAAGCTCGGCCATCTGATTCAGGGACAGCCAGACCGTTTCCTGCTCCAGTTTCACGTCGATTGCCGTCGCTCCGTCCGGACTTTGGTATAATATTATTTCACCTGTGTTCATGGCTGTCGTTTTTACAAAGTTAGCATTTATTACTTTCCGCTGAAATAGGGGTGGTTCATCAGCTCCATAGCGGTCTGTTCTTCGGTGATTTTGATGTATTTCATAAACTCCTTTTCGGTCTTGTGTCCCGTGATCTTCATAATGGCGATGGTGGGGATTCCGGCCAGGTACATATTTGTTGCACCGCTTCGCCGGGCCGTGTGGGTCTTGACCATATCGCATTTCTCGACGATATGCGTTTTTTTCTCTCCGTTTTCGATGTACGAAACCTCGATCTTTTCCGTGATACCGGCCTCGCGTGCGACATCCTTGATGTATTTATTTACTTTCTGCTCGTAGGATTTGGGCAAGCGATTTTCATATTTGTCCAATATTGCCTGCAATTCGGGTCGGACGGGAATAATGACATGGTTGCCCGTCTTCTGCTGTTTGAGGTCAATGACTCGCTGTCCGCTTTCCAGCGTACGGATATTACCCTCGTTGATGGTCGAATAGTCGCTGAATCGTTGCGCTGTGTAGCATCCGACCAGAAAAATATCGCGGGCAACCTCCTTGTGTCTGTCGCCGGACAGGTCGAGGTCGGCAAGGGCCTTGATCTCTGATTCGGTCAGGTAGATGTTTTCGACCTCGGCGGTCAGTACGCGGAACTTGCGGCTTTCGATTGTCCCGTTGTCGTGCAGGCCCTCTTCACGTGCAGCCCGCATAATGATTTTCAGTTCTTTGACATGGCGCCCGATGGTGTTGACCGAATAGTCTTTAGCCGTAAAATAAGCAACGAAATCGTCATAGAATTTGAGATCTATGTCCCCAAAATCGTATCGTTTGCGTTTGGCTTTGCAGAACTCATCGAATTGGATGATGAAACCTTTATAGTTCTTGATCGTCGATGCTCCGTAACGGAGTTTATGAATATTGAGCCGTGTGCCGTCTTCCATTTCGCGCGTATAGCGGGCTATATAGTCGGTCAGCGATTCCCGGCTGCGTGCGTTGCGACCGCCGGACACGCTGCGCGGATGATGGAAACTGTAAATAATCTTTTCCAGCTTCGTTTTCGTCATTGCATGTTCGGGGTCTTTCGCCATTTCGCCGAGGATGAAACTGCGTAGTTCGGCCAGTTTTGCCGTCAGCTCACGACCTTGTTGCTCGGTAAAATCGCCTGTAAAAGCATAGCGGTTTTTGACCGTCTGCTTTTTATCGTCCCATGCCCCGGAAAATACAAGATATTGCGTTTCGGCATAAAACGAGGTTTTCCGATCTACGTTAAACCGAATATAAACTTTCGTCAATGCGTTTTTCTTTGTTGTGCGGATGCGATACGAAAAAGTTGCCATATTTTACCTGCTTGATTCTTAATGCAAAGATAAGAAATTTGTACGGCATTTGTACGGTATCTGCTTAATTTCCGAAAATTTCCAGACCTCGCAATTAACGAAAATGACTTATAACTAATTGATAAACATAGTAAATAAAGTGAGGATAGATTAAATACGAGAAATATTTGTGGCGTCCGCTTCAGACCTCACAGAAACCGCGTTGCAGATAGCTGCAACGCGGTTTTCGTTTTGTATAAATATAATATGTATTTTTTTCGAGGAATGGTTGCCGGTCGTTTTCGATTAGCCGGTTATGAGGTTATGGATGAAAATTATGATTTCCCATTGATTCCTCCGTATCCATTCTACTACTCTCTCTTTGTTGCAGTTTATTTTTACCGGGCAGCGTTGGCTGAGCAGAACCGTTTTGTCGGTTAGTCCCATATGCAGCGATCCGACTTTCATACAAGGATATATGATTTTCAGACGGTTATTTTGCGTTTGTATGCACCGGTATTCGGAGGAAACAGCTATGAAAACGACAAATTTTTGTCGTTTTTGTGTATATTCTTTATACATTTGGAACCGATTTTAGACACAATTATTTCGATTGTGACAAAAAAGTGACTATTTGTACGAAATTTGTGTTCTTCAGACGTATTAAAGTGTTGAAAATATGGACAAGCAAAAGATATTCGTTGTCGATGACAAGGACATGATCGGCAAAATCATCATGGCCTGCCTGGGGCGGGACTACGACTGTCGCTATTTCGACAGTCCGAAGCCTGTACTCGAGCAGATGGAGGCCGGAGATTTGCCCGATCTGATTATTTCGGATATCCGTATGCCCGACATGCGGGGAGATGAATTTCTCCATGCCGTCAAGAGTGACGAGCGGTTCCGGCATATCCGGATGGTTATGTTATCGAGCGAAGACAGTACTTCGGAGCGTATTCAGTTGTTGCAGGACGGAGCTGAAGACTATATCGTCAAACCCTTCAACCCGATGGAACTGAAGGTCCGCATCGAAAAGTTCTTGAAGTGAATCGCCTCCGAATCGGGTGCAGATCGTCCGTGTAAATTCGGTTCCGCGTCGGGATACGCGCTGTTTTTCGGCCATAGTCGGCTGTCGTTCCTTGCCTTCGATACGGTTGCCGTTTCGGAAAATTTCTTCGTACTCCGATGAAATCTGTTAGCGGTTATCTACCTCGCTTGTGTGTCACAAGGTCTGTTTTATGGAAAATCTCACGGTCAATCCTGAAAATTATAAGATATTGGTCGTCGATGACATTGCGACCAATATCTTGTTGTTGAAAGCGATATTGGGCAGGGCGAAATACCGGATCGTGACTGCGACGGGCGGCCGCGAAGCGCTCGAAAAGGTCGAAAGCGAATCTCCGGACCTGATTCTGCTGGATATCATGATGCCGGACATGAACGGTTATGAGGTGATCGAGCGGCTCAAGGCCGACGAGCGATTCTGCCGGATTCCCGTGATTTTTCTCTCGGCGCTCCACGATTCGGAAAACATTGTCAAAGGGTTCAAGATGGGGGCCAGCGATTACGTGTCGAAGCCTTTCAATCACGAGGAGCTGATTACGCGGGTGGCGCATCATATGTTTATTGCAGAGGCGCAGCGCGTCATCGTGCGGCAGAACGAGGAGCTGCAGGCGACCCTGGCCAGCCGCGACAAGATGTATTCGGTGATCGCCCACGACCTGCGCTCTCCGATCGGAAGCCTCAAGATGCTGTTCAACACCCTGCTCGACAGCCTGGATGCGGAGCGGGTCGGAGCCGGGAACCTCGATATGCTTCGCATGGGCAACGACATTGCCGAAGACACCTTTTCGCTGCTCGACAACCTGCTCAAGTGGACGAAGTGTCAGACCGGGAGGATGCATACGGTGTATCAGGATGTCGATCTGGCCGAAGTCGTACTCTTTTCCTCGAAAATTTCGGAGTCGGTGGCCCGGACCAAAGGAATTGTCGTCGAATACGACATTCCCGCGCCGATTCACGTGCGGTGCGATGTCGATATGGTCAAGACGATCGTCCGCAACTTGTTGAGCAATGCGATCAAATACAGCCCGGAAGGAGGAGGGAAGATTATCGTTTCCACGGCCGAAACCCCGACCCACGCCGTTGTCCGGGTGCGTGATTTCGGAGTCGGCATCAAGCCCGAAGACCTGAATAAAGTGCTCGATCCTGCGATGTATTTCACCACTTACGGGACCGGAAAAGAGGAGGGGTCGGGACTGGGGTTGCAGCTTTGCCTGGACCTGGTGCATCGCAACGGCGGCGAGATGACCGTGGAGTCGGTCTATGGCGAAGGGGCGACCTTCAGCTTCACGATCGCCAAATCTCCTGCGGACGAACGACCCGCCTCGGCCGGGGAGCCGGTTTGATGTTTAATCTCTGTTTTTTCGCTTCGGGGTCCGGTTCGGCCCTTTTTTGTTGCGGGCGGGTTGCCGCTGGCCGAACCACTCTTCGAACCAGTTTTCGGGGAGTTCGGAAGCTCTCTTCGCAGCGGTTTTCTCCGGTGTGGACGTTTTGCTGCTCGCCTTGACTGTCGTTGCGGGTTTCTTCCCGGCTTTCGTGCCGGACGTTTTTGGGCTGCGGACGGATTTCCGATGTCCGTTCCGATCGTCGGGCGCACCGAAAGCCTCCTGCACGGAGGAGTCTTGGCGATAGGATTCCCGGCTTTCGGGTTTCCGGCCGGTTTTACGTCCGGATCGGGTGTCGGACTCCCTGCGGCGGTGGGATTGTCTTCCGCCGGATGTGCGGGCCGAAGGGCTGTCTTTCGATATTTCCGCGATGGGACGTCCGTGCGAGAGCTTATTCAAAGCCCTGACGACTTTTTCGGCTCGGTCGAAGGGAACCGTTGCGAACGAGAAGTCCTCCATGACCCGTACGTCGTCGATATCGTGGTCGGAGAGTCCGCACTCCTGTTTGAGGAGCCGGACCGTCTTGCGGGTATCGTAGCCGTCGCGGGCGCCGAAGGCGAGGAAGATCCGGGCCTTGCCCTTGCGATCGACGTCGATCGAACGGATTTCGGGATAGCTGCTCTCGCTCAGCTCGTTCTTGAACGCCAGGCGCAGCAGGGCGCTCAGGGCCACTTCGGGCGGATAATTCTCCAGTAGTTCGGCTGCCATCCCCGTACATTCGCCGTAACTTTCGCTCTCGACGATGGCGTCCAGATCTTCCTTGATCTTGTTGCGCTTGGTGGCGATGATGTCGGCCGGCGTGGGGAGCTGTTCCAACTTGATGTCGGCCTTGATCGTCCGCTTCAGGAACCCGAATTTGCGCATCTCGGAGGGCGAGATGAAGGTGATGGCCGTTCCCTGGTTGCCGGCGCGGCCCGTGCGTCCGATGCGGTGGACGTAGCTGTCGGAGTCCTGCGGCAGCGAGTAGTTGATTACGTGCGTGAGGTTGCTTACGTCGATGCCCCGGGCCGCCACGTCCGTAGCCACCAGGATATTGACCTGTTTTTTCTTGAATTTGCCCAGGATCTTCTCGCGCTGGGTCTGCGAAATGTCGCCGTGAAGGACTTCGGCCGCATAGCCGCGTTCCAGGAGTTTGGCCACGATCTCGTCCGCGCCCGTTCGGGTGCGGGAGAAGACGATGCCGTAGAACTCGGGTTCGACGTCGATGATGCGGGTCAGGGCGTCGAACTTGTCGCCTTCGCGCACCTCGAAATAGATCTGGTTCGTCAGGTCGGTGGTGACGTGCTGCGATTCGACCTTCAGGAGGTCGGGGTCGTGCATGTAGTTGCGGGCCAGCGCCGCGATGCGGTCGGGCATCGTGGCCGAGAAGAGCAGCACGCGTTTGGGGCCGGTCATGGCGTGCATGATCTCTTCGATATCCTCGATGAAACCCATGTTGAGCATTTCGTCCGCCTCGTCGAGCACCAGGTAGGCGATCGCCGAGAGGTCGAGCGTGCCCCGGCGGATGTGGTCGAGGATGCGGCCCGGCGTGCCGACGACGATGTCGATGCCTTTTTTCAAGCGCCGCAACTGTTCGGTCATCGAGGCGCCGCCGTAGATCGGGGCGATCGAAAGGTCGTGGGTATTGAACGAAATGAGTTCCTGCGTCACCTGCAGGGCCAGTTCGCGGGTCGGAACGAGGACGATGGCCTGCGGAATATTCCGCCGGGAAGTCAGCATCTGGATAATCGGCAGGCCGAAAGCGGCGGTTTTACCCGTGCCGGTTTGTGCTTGTGCGATGATGTCTTTGTCGGTGGTGAGCAGGTGGGGAATGGTGAGGCTCTGAATGGCCGAGGGGGTTTCGAACCCTTTTTTGGCAATGGCAGTAAGTATATCGTCGGACAGTCCTAAAGCCTTAAATTCTTCTAATTGATTCATTTATGATGATTTGTCGGGCAAAGGTACGCCAAATTATCCGGTTTGACGACTTTTCCGCGAAATCTTTTGTGACGGAGTGCGTGTTTTTCCCGGTTCGAGCATAGCCCCTGTTGGCTTGCAGATGTCGGAGCGGGGGTTCCGGTGCATTTTATGGCGGGAAAAAATGCCTGTTTTCGATCATCCAGGCTCTGCGGATCGTTGCGGGGGCCTTCGTTCGGACTGGTGGAACCGATTGTCGGTGAGGCGGCTTTTGTTCCGGAGGGAACGAACCGGACCTGTATTTCTGTGCAGGCCCGGTCTTTTTTATTTAACGTAATACCGCGTCGTCAGATCTCTTTTTCGAGGGCCTGGATTTCGTCGAGGATACCTTTGACATCGGTCACCTTGAGCCGTCCATAGACCCGGGGTCCGATCATCACGACCGGAGCGAGTCCGCAGGCACCCACGCACCGCAGCGAATCGAGCGAGAAGAGCCCGTCGGGGGTCGTGCCGCCGACTTCGATGCCGAGCTGGCGTCTGAATTCGTCGAGCACCTTCTCGCCGCCCCGGACGTAGCAGGCCGTGCCCATGCAGACCGAAATCGGATATTTGCCTTTGGGCTTCATCGTGAAGAACGAATAGAACGACACCACGCCGTAAACCCGTGCGGCCGAGATGCCCAACTCCAGGGCGATGAGCTCCTGTACCTCTTTGGGCAGATAGCCCAGCGTGTCCTGCACGCCGTGCAGGATGTTGATCAGTTCGCCCGGGTCGTTGCCGTACTTTCGGCAGACGTTCTTTATCTCGTCGATTCTCCGTTGGGAGAGGCATATTTTTTCCATAACGTCTTATTTCTTGGGTTCCACGACCGGTTTGCGGTCGTAATAACGGGTGTGGAGCAGTTCGTGCGAAAGCGGTCCGCAGGGTTCGCCGAGGAACTCTTCGTAGAGCGCCTGAATGTCGGGATTCTCGTGCGACTTGCGCAGCGGTTTGGCGGCGTCTTCGGCGTAGAGGGCCTCGGCACGCCGTTTCAGAAGCTCTTCGTTGCCCCGGTGATAGGGTTGCCCGCCGCCGTTGATGCAGCCGCCGGGACAGGCCATGATTTCGATGGCGTGGTAGGGCGATCGGCCGGCGCGGATCTCTTCGACCAGCCTGCGGGCGTTACCCAGCCCGTGTGCGATGCCGATTTTGACGGGTACGCCGTCGAAGTCGATCGTTGCCGAACGGATTCCCGCCAGTCCGCGCAGTTCGGTGAAGTCGAGTTTCGGAAGCGTTTTTTTCGTTTGTATTTCGTATGCCGTACGCACGGCTGCCTCGATCACGCCGCCTGTGGTGCCGAAGATGACGCCTGCACCGGTCGATTCGCCCAGCGGACGGTCGAAATCGCTCTCCTCCAGTTCGTCGAAATTCATGTTGGCGAAGCGGATCATGTGGGCCAGTTCGCGCGTGGTGATCGAAATGTTTACGTCCGGATCGCCGTCTTTGCCGAATTCAGGGCGTGCGGCTTCCGATTTCTTCGCCACGCAGGGCATGACCGATACGACGATGAAATTCCGGCGGTCGATGCCCAGCTTGGGCGCCAGGTAGTTTTTGGCGATCGCGCCGAACATCTGTTGCGGCGACTTGGCCGTCGAGAGGTTCTCGCCCAGTTCGGGGAAATGCTTCTCCATGAACGACACCCAGCCCGGACAGCAGGAGGTCATCAGTGGGATTTTGACCGTCCGGTCGCCCGCGAGATACTTGTTCAGGCGCTGGAGCAGCTCGGTGCCCTCCTCCATGATCGTAAGGTCAGCGGCGAAGTCGGTGTCGAAAACGTAGTCGAAGCCCAACCGACGCAGCACTGTGGTCATCTTGCCCGTGACGCTCCGGCCTTCCAGTCCGAAATCCTGGCCGAGGGCTACGCGCACGGCGGGGGCGGTCTGCACCACGACCGTCTTGCCGGGATCGGCGAGCGCCTGCATCACCTCCCGGATGTTGCTGTTCTCCGAAAGGGCGCTGGTCGGACAGACGGCTACGCATTGGCCGCAATTGACGCAGTTGGTCGTCAGGATCGGATCGTTGAAGGCCGTGCAGAGGACCGAAGTGAATCCCCGGCCTACGACCGACAGGGCGCCGACGGTCTGGACTTGGTTGCAGACCGTTTCACAGCGGCGGCAGAGGATGCACTTTTCCATGTTGCGCACCACCGACGGCGAGAGGTCCATCATCGGCTTGGTGGTTTCTCCCTTGTACTTGGCCTCGCGGATGCCGAGGTCTTTGGCCATGGTTTGCAGGCTGCAATAGCCGTTCTTCGAGCAGGTGAGGCATTCGTTGGGGTGGTCCGAGAGGATCAGCTCCAGAATGGTCTGCCGGGCGTTGATGACGCGGGGTGTGTGGGTGCGGACGACCATCCCCTCCGTGCAGACGGTTTTGCAGGCCGGAGCCAGGTTTTTGCGTCCTTCGACCTCTACGACGCAGATGCGGCAGACACCGGGGTCGTTCTTGCAGCCCAGCTCGTGCAGGTTGAGGTAGCAGAGCGTCGGAATTTTGATGCCGATCGAAGCGGCCGCTTCGACCAGGTTGGTGCCCGGGGCGACCTCTGCGGTTCGGTTGTCGATGGTTAGTTTTATCGTTTCCATGCGGATTTGTCTTGGAGGAGTGGTTAGCGGATGCTGATTGCGCCGAACTTGCATTTTTCGAGGCAGGTGCCGCACTTGATGCAGCGGGCCTGGTCGATGGCGTAGGGTTGTTTGGGGATGCCGCTGATGGCTCCCGGCGGACACATGCGAGCGCAGAGGGAGCAGCCTTTGCAAACCTTGGGGTCGATCACGAAACTCATCAGGTCGCGGCAGCGGTGGGCCGTACAGTGGTGGTCCCGCACGTGGGCCACGTATTCGTCCCAGAAGTTTTCCAGGGTCGAAAGCACTGGATTGGGGGCTGTCTGCCCCAGGGCGCAGAGCGACGAGTCGCGGATTACGCGGGCGAGGTTCTGCAATTCGTCGAGGTCTTCGTCCCTGCCCAGTCCCCTGGTGATCCGGTCGAGAATCTCCAGCAGGCGTTTGTTTCCGATGCGGCAGGGCGTGCACTTGCCGCACGACTCATCGACGGTGAATTCGAGGTAGAATTTGGCCACCGACACCATGCAGTCGTCTTCGTCCATGACGATCATGCCGCCCGAACCCATCATCGATCCGCTTGCCAGCAGGTTGTCGTAGTCGATCGGGGTGTCGAGGTGCTTCTCCGTGAGGCAGCCGCCCGACGGGCCGCCCGTCTGCACGGCCTTGAACTTCTTGCCGTTCTTGATGCCCCCGCCGATTTCGAAGATCACTTCGCGCAGCGTGGTGCCCATCGGCACCTCGATCAGGCCGACGTTATTGACCTTGCCCGCCAGGGCGAAGACTTTGGTGCCCTTGCTCTTTTCGGTGCCGATCGAGGAGAACCATTCGGCGCCCCGCAGGATGATGGGCGGAATATTGGCGTAGGTTTCGACGTTGTTCACGTTGGTCGGGTAGCCCTTGTAGCCCGATTCGCTCGGGTACGGGGGTTTCACGGTCGGTTCGCCGCGTCTGCCTTCCATCGAATGAATCAGCGCCGTCTCCTCGCCGCAGACGAAGGCGCCTGCACCGTAGCGCAGCTCGATGTCGAACGAGAAGCCCGAGCCCAGGATGTCGTTGCCCAGCAGCCCGTATTCCCGCGCCTGTTCGATGGCTCGCCTGAGCCGTTCGATGGCCAGCGGGTATTCGGCGCGGATGTAGATCAGTCCGTGCGAGGCGCCCGTGCAGTAGCCGTTGATGGCCATCGCTTCGAGGATCGAGTGGGGATCGCCTTCGAGGATCGAACGGTCCATGAATGCGCCCGGATCCCCTTCGTCGGCGTTGCAGACCACGTATTTGCGGTCGGCTTTCGCATCGCGCGTGATCTTCCACTTCAGGCCGGTGGGGAAACCGCCTCCGCCGCGCCCCCGCAGGCCGGAGTCGATGATCTCCTGCAACACGTGGTCGGGCTGCATGCCGAGCACTTTGGCCAGGGCTGCGTAGCCGTCGCGGGCGATGTATTCGCCGATGTTCTCGGGGTCGATGAACCCGCAGTTCCGCAGGGCGATGCGCAGCTGCGGCTTGTAGAACTTCATGTGCTTGCTGTCGGGTACGTGCTGCCCCGTGTCGGGGGCCGTGTAGAGCAGCCGCTCTACCTTGCGGCCTTTGACGACATGCTCCCGGACGATCTCTTCGGCGTCTTCGGGTTTGACCGAGACGTAGAAGGTGTTGTCGGGGATCATCTTGACGATCGGCCCCTGCTCGCAGAAGCCGAAGCAGCCGGTGCGGATCACCCGTGTGCGCTCGGACTCTCCCGTTCGGTCGAGCGCCCGGCGCAGGGCCGCGATGATCTCCTCGCTCCGCGATGCCCGGCATCCCGTGCCGCCGCATACCAGGATGTAGTTATTGATTTTTGCCATCGGGTTGGATGCTTGTTAAAGATTCGGATCGTTTTCCTTCGTTTCAGATGCCCGGCTCGACGGTCGGACCTGTCGCCTCTTTCCGAAAATTCTCGGATTGCCGGACGCAGTTTATGCTTCGATCAGGCCTTCGGCCGTTTCGCCCCGGACGATTTGCCGCTCGACGAGCTCCGCGACGCGCTCGGCAGTGACATGGCCGTAAAGAACCGGCCTGCGGCCCGGCAGCGTGATTTCGACGGTGGGTTCGTCCTTGCAGTGTCCGGCGCAGCCGGTCTGGGTTACGATGCCCCGGATGCGACGGGCGGCCAGTTCTTCGACGAATGTTGCGAGGACCGCTTTGGCTCCGGCGGCGATGCCGCATTCGTCCATCGAAACCCGGATCTGGGGCAGCTCATCGGGTGTGTTGCTGTTTTCCCGGATCTCGAGGTCGGCACGCAGTTTTTCGCGCATGAGGCGCAATTCCTCCGGAGTGTTTATTTTTGCCATGTTTTCCGGTCGTTTAGAGTTTGATTTTTCAGGTTTGTTCGCTCCTGCCTGCCGAAAAATATCCCGGAAACGGAGCTTCTTTCGGGATCGGGTGGTTAAATATAATCATTTGTTATCAAAATAACAATAAAAACGGCCGGAAAAAAGGGGCGGAATAAAAAAGCGGTCCCAGAGAACCGCTGGAGCGGGGTGCGGGGTGTCCCGGAAACAGCCGGGTGGTCGATGAAGGTCGCTGCCGGGAAAAAGTATAGCGTTATGGCTTGTCCGGTCCGCAATGCCGCCGTCCCTGTTTCTGATGGGCGTTCCGGGGTTCCGGGATTTGTACCGGCTCGGCCCCGGTTGCGGCAGCAGTCGAGTGCCCGGCCGCGCATCGTCGGGCCGTTGCGGTGAAAGCCGAGTGCGCCCCCGGACGAGTATGGCGGCTTGCGTATCTTTTTTATCGTGGAGGATTGTCGCGGGAGAGTGATTGCGAAAAAGGCTGCCCATTGACGGGCAGCCTTTCGATTTTGCAGGCCCTGTAAGCCGGGTTCTGTGCTCCGGTTGCCCGGAGTCCCCATCATTTATCTAGGACGCCGGTCTCCCGGCGCCTCAAGCAACCTACCCCCCGGCATTGGACGAGCAGCCCTTGATTGCCGGTATACATGGTCTTGCAACCCACGAGATGTACTGTCCGAAGCGTATCGCTACCTTCGCGGTGGGCTCTTACCCCGCCTTTTCACCCTTACCCCTGCGGGGCGGTTATTTTCTGTTACACTTGCTATACCCTCACGGATATCAAGCCGTTAGCTTGCGTGGCGCTCTGCGTTGCCCGGACTTTCCTCCCCCTGTTGCCAGGCGGCGATGGAGCGGACCTGCGTGGCAAAGGTAGTGAAAACGAGCACAGAATAAAACAAACTCGTTTGTTTTTTATGTCGAGTGCGTCCTATCCTTCTGTAAAGGTTAGTGAAAACGAGTACAGAGTAATGAGTTTGTTCGATGCCGCAGTCCTTCCCGGCTCGAAGGCGTAAAATGGGAGCGTACGCTTTTATGCGTTCCGTGAGAAGGGATGCGCTTGGGGCGTATGTCGCCCGCCGAGTCCCTGCCGCTCGCTTGAAAAAGCCTCTGTCGGGCAGGCGGTTCGGGGATTTACCGGCTTTCCGTGCCGGTGTCCGTACCGAAAATGTTGAAACGCCGGAGCAGCGGGTTGCGGCGGTCGAGCAGCAGGAACTCCAGCAAGAGCAGGACGAGGGCCGCTCCGATCAGGTATTGGAACTGTTCGTTGAACTCCTCGAAGCGGAGGGCCGCCAGGTCGCCTTTTTCCATATTGTTGATCGTGCGTACGATTTCGTCCAGCCCGATCGACTGGTTGGTCGAGCGGATGTAGGCTCCGTCGGTCGCCTGTGCGATCTTTTCGAGCAGGGGTTCGCCCAGTTTCGATACGACCATCTCTCCCTTGTCGTCCTTGATGAACTCGCCGCCGATCTGGATCGGAGCGCCTTCCGGCGTGCCGATGCCGATGGTGAAGATGCGGATGCCCTGTTCGGCGGCCCGTTCGGCCGCTTCGATGGCGCCGGAGTCGTGCCCTTCGCCGTCGGTGATGAGCACGATGACGCGTCCTGCGGGGTTATCTCCCTTTTCCGAAAAGGACATGGTGGCCAGCGAGAGGGCCTGACCGATGTCGGTGCCCTGCACCGAAACCATCGAAGGGGATATTCTGCGGGCAAAGGCTTTGGCCATGCGGTAGTCCGAGGTGATCGGCAGTTGCACTACGGCGTCGCCCGCGAAGACGACCAGTCCCACGCGATCCTGCTTGAGTCCGTCGAAGAGCTTGTCGATGGCGTATTTGGTGCGTTCGAGGCGGTTGGGCTGGAAATCCTCGGCGAGCATCGAGTTCGAAACATCGACCACGAGCATCATCTCGATACCCCGGCTCTCCACCTCGCGGAGTTTCGAACCCAGCTGCGGCCGTGCGAGCGCCAGGGTGAGCAGGGCGAATGCCGTGAGGTACAGGATGAATTTCAGACGCCGGCGCCCCGTAGAAGCGTCGGGCATGAGCGGACGGATGGTTTCGAGCCGGCCGAAACGGCTGAGGCGCCGGCGTGCGAGCTGTCCGGCGGCCGTCCATACGGCGACGAGCAGCGGGAGGAGCCACAGCAGCCAGAGGTATTCGGGATATGCGAATCTGAACATTACGGCAGGGATTTTAACCAGAGGGTACGCAACAGAAATTCCACGAGCAGCAGGGCCAGAGCCGCCGCTGCCCAGCGGAGGTACTCCTCGGTGTAGGTGGTGTATTGCGATATTTCGACCTTGCTCTTTTCGAGCTGGTTGATTTCGTCGTAGATGGACTGTAGTTTGGCGTTGTCCGTGGCGCGGAAGTAACGGCCGCCCGTGAGATCGGCGATCTCGCCGAGTATCTTTTCGTCGATCTGCACCTTGGCCTGCACGACGGTCGGGTTCCCGAAGAAGTCCACCGTCGGATAGGGGGCCGTGCCGCGTGTGCCGACACCGATCGTATAGACGCGGATGCCCTGGTCACGGGCGATCTCCGCAGCCGTGAGGGGAGCGATTTCGCCCCGGTTGTTCTCTCCGTCGGTCAGCAGGATGATGACCTTGCTCTTGGCGTTGCTCTCGCGCAGGCGGTTGATTGCCGTCGCCAGTCCGTTGCCGATGGCCGTGCCGTCCTCCACCACGCCGCTGCGCAGGCGTCCCAGCAGGGTTTGCAGCGTTCCCTGATCGGTCGTCAGCGGGCTTTGGGTGAAGGCTTCGCCCGCGAAGGCCACCAGTCCGATGCGGTCTCCGGGGCGGTCGGTGATGAAGTTGCCGGCGACCTGCTTGGCTGCCTGGATGCGGTCGGGCTGGAGGTCCTGGGCCAGCATCGAGGTCGAAATATCGATCGCCAGCACGATGTCGATGCCTTCGGTGTTGCTCGTCGAGCCTTCATCGACCGATTGGGGGCGGGCCAGCGCTACGATGAGGAGCGCGACGGCCGCGCAGCGCAGCGCGAAAGGCAGATGCCGCAGGTAATAACGTACGGTGCGCGGTGCTTCGGCGACACCGTCGATGGTCGATACTTGGATCGAAGCGCCGCCCTGACGGGTCCGCCAGACGTAATAGACCACCATGAGCGGAATGACCGCGAGCAGCCACAAAAAGTATGGAGAGGCGAATTGCATAGCCGTTTCAGAATTGATTCGTTACCAGTTTTTATTGCCGCGTACCACGACCCCGGCTTTCTCCTTGAGTTTCTCCTGGGTCTTGTCCTCCTGGGTCTGGATCGCATCCAGCATCCGTTCCTGTTCTTCCGGGGAGATGCCGTTTTCGCGGGGTTGGCCGGGCTGCCGGTCGTCGCTGTCCGGCTTGTCGGAATCCTGCGGCTGTTCGTCGGGATTTTGTCCGTTCTTGTCGGGATCATTCTGACCGTTCTGCCGGTCTTGTTGATCCTGTTGCTCGCCGCCCTTGTCCTGCTGCCGGTCTTTGTCCGAATTATTATCCTTGTTTTTGTCTTGATTCTGATCCTGACCGCCGCTGTTCTGCTGGTCCTTGTTCTGATCTTTGTTTTGATCCTCGTTCTGCTGTTTTTGCAGCAGTCGCTTGGTGTAGGCGTAGTTGTACTTGGCCTCCTGGTCGGCAGGATTCATCCGCAGGGAGTTCTTGTAGCTTTCGAGCGCTTCCGGGTATTTTTCCTGTTTGAATTGGGCGTTGCCGAGGTTGTAGAAAGCCTCGGCCCGTTCCTGGTCGGTGCGGGTGGAGTCTGCGGCGATGCGTTCGAGCATCTTGGCCGCCTCCTCGTATTTTTCGGTACGGTAGAGGGCGCCCCCCAGGTTGTAGGCGGCCTCGAAGTTTTCGGGGGCCGCTTCGAGCGCCTGCGTGTAGCGTTCGATGCTGCGGTCGTACCGCTCCTTCGCGAAATCCCGGTTGCCCTTGCGCACGAGGCTGCGCTCGGGGTATTTCTGGGCCGAGGCGCTGCCGATTCCGAGCAACAGGGTGATGAATATCAGTAGGATTCTGTTTGGCATGGCGTGTCGGATGCTATTGGGTGTCGTCCTGTTCGGTGCCCTCCTCCGCGATTTCCGCAGGCTTGGTCTCCTCGACGAAATAGTAGGCGTTCAGGTAGTTGTCTTCGTTGGTCGTCCCTTCGGACTGGGCTTTGGCGAATTTCGCCAGGTCGGCGTCCCGGAGGATCGCCTGCAGGTCCATGACGCATTTCTGCGGCAGGTCGTAACGGCGGACTGCCGCGAGAATTTCGTCAGAGGTCATCTCCATCGCGCCGAAGCCGTATCGTCCGGCCAGATAAGTGCGCAGGATGTCCGTCAGGCCCGAGTAATACTGTTTGTGGCGTCCGCTCTGCCAGAGTTTCTGGTTGTGGAGCGTTTCGAGCGCTTGGATGGCCGCGATGTGGGGCGGCAGGGGCGGTGCGGGACGGAAGATGTCGCGTACCTTGCGGGCGTAGCGGGCCATCAGGCGGCGGCCTGCGTAGATCGCGCCGCCCAGGACGATCAAACCCAGCAGGCTCCAGAGGACGTAGCCGCTGATTTCGCCGTAGCGGAAGGGCAGCGTGCGCTGGGCTTTGATGTCGTAGATCGTGTGCGACGTGGAGTCGATCTGAAAGGTTCCCACCTGCAGCCGCAGGGTGTCGGCGGTATAGAGCGTGTCGGTGATGTTCTTGTCCAGATAGAGCACTTGTGCGCGTCCCAGGCCGAGGTTGCCCTCCTCGAACGCCGCCAGCGTGTAGCGTTTGCGCAGGCTCAGGTGACGTCCGTCGCGCCGGAGGGTGTCCACCGGATGCGATTCGACGACCTCCAGTCCGCTCTGCGGAGGCGGGTTGAAGGTGGGAAATTCCACGACCTGCACCAAATCACGATCGACGTCGATCACCACGTCGAAGCGGTCGCCGATTCCGATGCTGTCGGGTTCGACGCGGGCGGTGATCGTCGGCGGTGCGGCGTACAGAACGGTCGTCAGCCCCGTCAGAAGAGCTGTCGCCAGAGCTGTTTTTACTCTTTTCGTGATGGATGTCCGACCGGCTTTCGGACGACCCGAAGACCGCAGGCCGACGGGCACCGCTTCCGAAGGAGGTGTTTGCGCGGCATTTTGCCGCTCTGCGGCGGCGGACGGTTGAATACCGCCGTTGCGTGCGAACGGAGAGCAGGTTGATGCCGGGTTATTTGGGATCGACTTCATCGCTGTTTGAATAGTTTGATGAGTTCCACGACGTAATCCCCGTCGGTCGATACCTCGGCCGTGTCGATGCGGTGGTGTTTGAGCGCCGAGAGGATGGCGGCGCTCCGCTCCTGCCAGACGCGGGCGTAGTGCTCCCGCACCCGGGCCGAGGAGGTGTCCACCCACGCTTTTCGGCCCGTTTCGGCGTCTTTCATTTCGACGATCCCTACGTCGGGCAGTTCGGCTTCGCGGGGGTCGCTGACGCGGATTCCCACCAGGTCGTGTTTTCCGGAAGCGATCTTGAGCGCGTCCTCGAGCGCCGTACGGTCCTTGCCGGGATCGAGAAAGTCCGAGAGCAGGAAGGCCGTGCAGTGTTTTTTGGTGACGTTGGTCAGGAAACGCAGCGCTTCCGAAATACGGGTCCCCCGCGATTGCGGCTCGAAGCCGACCAGTTCGCGGATGATGGCCAGGATATGGCTGCGCCCCTTTTTCGGGGGGATGAATTTCTCGATCCGGTCGGAGAAGAAGATGCAGCCCACCTTGTCGTTGTTCTCCGAGGCCGAGAAGGCCAGCACGGCGGCGATTTCGGTTTGCAGGTTTTTCTTCAGGCGGTCCGTGGTGCCGAACATCCGGGAGCCGCTGACATCCACCAGGAGCATCATCGTCAGCTCGCGCTCCTCTTCGTAGACCTTGATGTGGGGCGTGCGCGAGCGGGCCGTGACGTTCCAGTCGATGTCGCGCACGTCGTCGCCGGCGCGGTATTCGCGCACTTCGGAAAACGACATGCCGCGTCCCCGGAAGGCCGTGTGATACTTTCCGGCGAAGATTTCGTTGGAAAGCCCCCGGGTTTTGATCTCGATCTTGCGGACTCGTTTCAGGATATCGTTTTCGGTCTCCTGCATTATTGCATTTTCAATTAGGGTACGATTACGTTGTTCAGGATGTCGGTGATGATCTGCTCTGTGGTGATGTTCTCGGCCTCGGCTTCGTAGGTGAGTCCGATGCGGTGACGCAGTACGTCGTGGCAGACGGCCCGCACGTCCTCCGGAATCACGTAACCCCGGCGGCGGATGAAGGCGTAGGCCCGGGCAGCCTTGGCCAGCGAGATCGACGCACGGGGCGAGCCGCCGTAAGCGATCAGGGGCTGCAGTTTTTCGAGGTTGTATTCGGCCGGTTCGCGGGTGGCGAAGATGATGTCGATGATGTATTTTTCGATCTTTTCGTCCATATAGACCTCTTCGACTACGCGGCGGGCCTTGACGATGTCTTCGGGCGAAGTCACTTTATTGACCTTCGGGAGTCCTTCCCCGGCCAGATTCATACGCATAATGTCGCGCTCCTCCTGTTTCTGGGGGTAGGAGATCTTGGCTTTCAGCATGAAACGATCGACCTGCGCCTCGGGCAGCGGGTAAGTACCTTCTTGCTCCAGCGGGTTCTGCGTCGCCAGCACCAGGAAGGGCTCGGGCAGCGGATAGGTTTCGTCGCCGATGGTCACCTGCCGCTCCTGCATGGCTTCGAGCAGAGCCGACTGCACTTTGGCCGGCGAGCGGTTGATTTCGTCCGCGAGGACGAAGTTGGCGAACACGGGGCCTTTGCGGACGAGGAACTCCTCCTTCTTCTGCGAGTAGATCAGTGTACCGATCAGGTCTGCCGGCAGCAGGTCGGGGGTGAACTGAATGCGCGAGAAATCGGCATCGACGGCTTTGGCCAGCGTGGTGATGGCCAGCGTTTTGGCCAGCCCCGGCACGCCTTCCAGCAGGATGTGCCCGTTGGAGAGCAGGCCGATCAAAAGGGTGTCGATCAGGTGATTCTGTCCGATAATCACCTTACCCATTTCGCTGCGCAGCGTATCGACGAAGACGCTTTCGCGTTCGATCCGTTCGTTGAGTTCCTTGATGTTGATGACTTCACTCATTTTCGGTGTGTATTTTCGGTTTTTCGTTGTTTTCGGTATTTATGCAACGCATGCCCTGCAAAATTATTGCAAAATACATATTTTTTTCGAGAAATCGAAAATCCCGACCGCTCTTTTCGCCCTGATGCGGGGCGGTGCCCCGGTTGAAAAACCGCACCCGGGCGCCGCTTCGGGGCAAAGATCGGGCGGAGGATGTCCTGCAGGTTCGCCTTCGGTTGCGGCGCTCCGCCGTATTATTCGGCTGCGGACGCTCCGTCGTTGCGGGGAAATCGCTATATTTGCACGTTATGGAATCTCAAATATTGAAAGGCCTGAATCAGGCCCAGCGGGAGGCGGTGGTGAACTACGATTCGCCGTCGCTCATCATTGCGGGCGCCGGGTCAGGCAAGACGCGCGTACTCACTTCGCGCATCGCCTATATGATCGAGCAGGGGGTGGCTCCGTACAATATCCTCGCCCTCACCTTCACCAACAAGGCCGCCGAGCAGATGCGCGAACGTATCGCCCAAATGCTGCCGGACGGACGCCACCGCTATATCCGCATGGGAACCTTCCACTCGGTTTTCTCGCGCATTCTGCGCGACAACGCCGACCGGATCGGCTTTCCCCAGAGTTTTACGATTTACGAGCCGTCGGACTGCAAAAACCTCCTGAAAACCATCGTCAGGGAACTGAACCTGGACGATACCAAATACAAGCCTGCGATGCTGGCTTCGCGCATCTCCTACGCCAAAAACTGCCTGGTGACGCCGGGCGCTTATTTGGCCAATGCCAGCTTCGGAGCCGAAGACCGGCGGATGCAGATTCCCGAGTTTGGCAATATCTATAACATCTATTGCGCCCGCTGCAAGCGGAACGGGGCGATGGATTTCGACGACCTGTTGTTGCAGACCAATATTCTGCTGCGGGATTGTCCCGATGTGACGGCCCGCTACCAGGAGCAGTTCAAATACATCCTGGTCGATGAGTATCAGGATACCAATTATGCGCAGTACGTCATCATCCGGCGCCTGTCGCAGCTCCATTCGAAGGTCTGCGTGGTGGGTGACGACGCCCAGTCGATCTATTCGTTCCGGGGGGCCAAGATCGAGAACATCCTCTCGTTCAAGAAGGATTTTCCGGATGCGATGATCTTCAAGCTGGAGCAGAATTACCGCTCGACGCGTACGATCGTCGAGGCGGCCAATTCGGTGATCGAACGTAATTCGAAACGCATGGAGAAGAAGTGCTTTTCGGAAGGGGATATGGGCGAAAAGATCCGCGTGCTCCGAGCCTATACCGACCGCGAGGAGGCCGAAATGGTGGTCAGCGACCTGCGCGACAAGGTGCGGGCTGCGGGCGATGAGTGGGCCGAGGCAGCGATTCTGTACCGCACCAACAACCAGTCCCAGGCGCTCGAAGACGCGCTGCGCCGCAAAGGAATACCCTATCGTATTTACAAGGGCAATTCGTTCTACGACCACAAGGAGATCAAGGATCTGCTGGCCTATATCCGGCTGGTTATCAACCCCCGCGACGACGAGGCCTTCAAGCGGATCGTCAATTACCCTGCGCGGGGTATCGGCGATACGACCGTAGAGCGGATCGCTTTGCTGGCCAAAGCTCGTAATCTGTCGATGTGGGAAGCGGTGGATGCGCTGACGGCCGAGCCGGTGACGGATCCCGTGCAGAAGACCATCGTCCGCAAAGTGGCCGAGTTCGTGGCCCTCGTCCGGGGGCTGTCGTTGGCCCGGGCCGAAAAGGGGCTGTACGACCTGGGACTCGAAATTGCGACCCGTTCGGGTATCATCGGCGCTTACCGGGCCGAGAACACCCCTGAGGCGACCAGTGCGCTGGACAATATCGAGGAGCTGCTCAACTCGATGCAGCTCTTCAACGAGCAGCGCGAGGCCGAGATCCGGGCCGGGGAACGTCAGCAAGAGGAGCGGGCTACGATCGAGGAGTGGCTGCAGGGGGTGATGCTGATGACCGATATGGACAAGGATGATCCCCAGGACCGCAACAAGGTGACGTTGATGACCGTACATTCGGCCAAAGGGCTGGAATACAAATTCGTGTATATCGTCGGATTGGAAGAGAACCTCTTCCCGTCGCAGCGGGCCGTGGAGTCGCCCGACGGTTTCGAGGAGGAGCGGCGGCTCTTTTACGTGGCGCTGACCCGGGCCAAGGAGTTGGCTACGCTCTCCTATGCCGAGATGCGTTTCAAGTGGGGCAATATGGAGTTCTCGCGTCCGAGCTGCTTTCTGCGCGAGATCGACAGCCGTTACCTGGAAACGGATGCGATGCAGGAGGAGCGGGAACCCGTCCGCCGCTCGGCCGGGCGGGGAGAGGGCTCCTCGGCGCTCGACGAGCTGCGCCGCCGTTTCGACTACCGCTACCAGCAGAAGCCTGCGGCGGGTGGTTCGCAGGCCGGGGCGCGTTTCGGCGGAGGTTCGTCCGCCGGGGTAAAATCGGAGGCGCAGCGTCCCGTTGTTGTCCAGCCGACCCGTTCGACGGCCGGGATGCGCAGCGTGGGTGTCCGTCAGGGCGAGTCGTCGCTGGTCGAGGGAGCTGCGCCCGTATCGTGCGGCGATTATGCGGTCGGCGACCGGGTGTCGCACCTGAAGTTCGGCGCGGGGGTCATCCGCCGCATCGAAACCCTGGCGTCGGATCACAAGCTGGTGGTCGAATTTTCCGGATACGGGGAGAAAACCCTGCTGGCCAAATTCGCCAAACTGACCAAATTATAGGAAATCCGCCGGAAGGATTCCGGCTTAAAACTGAAAGACAATGACTTTGAAGGAGCGTTATGCGGGGGTGATCGCGTGGTTCGAGGAGCACATGCCCGTCGCCGAGAGCGAGCTTGCGTACGGCTCGCCGTATGAGTTGCTGGTGGCCGTGATCCTGTCGGCCCAGTGCACGGACAAGCGGGTCAATATGACTACGCCGGCCCTGTTCGAGGCTTTCCCTACACCGCAGGCTATGGCTGCCGCGACTCCCGAGCAGATCTATCCCTACATCAAGAGCATCTCCTATCCCAACAACAAGGCGAAAAACCTGGCGGGCATGGCCCGCATGCTCTGCGAGGAGTTCGGCGGCGAAGTGCCGAGCGACCTGAAGGAGCTGCAACGTCTGCCCGGCGTGGGACGCAAGACGGCCAATGTCGTGGGCGCCGTGATCTGGCAGAAGGAGGTGATGCCCGTCGATACCCACGTATTCCGGGTCTCGAACCGCATCGGACTCACGAACCGGTCGAAAACACCCTTGCAGACCGAGCTTACTCTCGAAAGACAGATCCCTTCGCACCTGCTGCCGACGGCCCACCATTGGCTGATTCTTCACGGCCGCTACGTCTGTACGGCGCGTGCCCCCAAATGTGCCGAGTGCGGTATTTCGACCTGGTGCCGCAAATATGCCGAAGACAACAAACGATCTAAAACCGAATGATTATGAAGCGATTTTGCCATGCGATTCTCGCTTGCGGAGTGTTTGCCGCGATAGTTGCGGCCGTCTCGTGTACCAAGGATGCGACCGGCGGCGGAGGCGGTGGTTACGACGGAGAGCCGGAGGTGAATCACGATATGGACGGCATCCTGCGGCGCAACTACTTGTGGAACGAGGAGTATGCGACACTTTCGCCCGATTTCGGCCTGCCTTACGACGAGTTTCTCGACGGCGTGCTTATGCGTATGAGAACCAACGACCTGGACAAGAAGTTCCGTAACGGGAGATGGCAGCTCTATTCCAACATCCAGCGCCTCTCTCCGGTGAGCCGGACGGCCTTGTCTGCGGATATCGACAGTCAGTTCCCGAAGGAGCCCGTTTACGGTTTCGGCGCCGTTTCCCTGGCGATTATCTCCTATACAGACGCAGGAAAGGAAACGGGGCAGTACGGTTTTGCCGTTATGGCCGTGTACCCCGACTCTCCGATGGCCAGGGCCGGCCTCGGACGCGGAACGATCATCAACCAGGTCGATGGACAGTGGATAACTGCCGGGAATTTGAATGCGGTCTACTCCAAACTGCTCGCACCGAACGGCGCCGCGACGCTCTCCGTGGCGGATAATCAGGGCGGTTTCGGCGTGTCGGAGCATAAGCTGACGGCGGAGTTGATATACGAGAACCCGGTGCTGTACCACGACGTGCTCGAGTACGGGGAGCACAAGATCGGTTACCTGGTGTACGCCAGCTTCGATGCGGCTTTCGACGGGGAGTTGCTGGATGCGCTGCAAGCGTTCAAGGACGCGGGTATCAACGACCTGATCCTCGACCTGCGTCTGAACGGTGGAGGATACGTGATGTCTTCCCGGATGCTCGCCTCCTGCATTGCCGGTGCCCGGTGCGAAGGGCAGGTGTTCCAGTATTACCGTTATAACGATACGCGTATGGCCTCTCCTGAAATGATGGCGGCGGAGACCGGGCAGGCTTACGACGAGTCGAAAGGGCGTTTTTACGAGGAGTTCATCTACGGCGATTACCGGGGAGCCGACCTGCGCGGATATGCGCTGAATCTTCCGCGGCTGTATGTCATCGTCTCTTCCGGCACGGCTTCGGCGAGCGAAGCCGTTGTCAATGGCTTGCGGGGAATCGGGCTCGAAGTGGTGCTGGTCGGGCAGAAGACCAACGGCAAAAATGTGGGGATGGAGGGTGTCTGTCTGGAGGACGGAGCGTACGAATACCTCTTCATGCCGGTTTCTTTCCAGGGATATAACGCCCGGCTCGAAACGGTGGACCCGAACGGTCTTGCGCCGGATGCCTTGAAGGCTGATTGGAACAACGGGTACGAGGAGTTCGGCAGTTTGGACGACGACTGTCTTGAGTATGCGGTGACGAGCATCACCGGGCAATCCGTCCGTTCTTCCGAGCCCGCAGCGCAGAGAAGGCCGGGCGTGCGGTTGGTCGAAGGCCTCTCTTTGCCCGAAATATCCTGTCGGCCGGAGGGTATGATCCTGCTGCCGCCGGACGCTGTCCGGAAAGATTGAACATCCGCTCCACGATCGGTTTCGGAACGGAGAAACGCCCCGGAACGGGTGCGGATTTGATATTTAACGGATAAAATCGTATCTTTGCATCAATGATGGTTTCCCAAGAAGATATAGAACGGCTGCGCGAATTGCTTGCCCGGCCTGCGCAGAATATCGTGATCGTGTCGCACACGAATCCCGACGGGGATGCCGTGGGCTCTTCGCTGGCGTGGCGCGAGGCGTTGCTGGAGATGGGGCATCGCGTCACTTGTATCGTGCCCAACAAATACCCCTATTTTTTGGACTGGATGACGGGTATCGAGAACCTGGTGCTTTTCAAGACGGACGAAGCGGGAGTCGCCCGCCGTGCGGTGGAGGAGTCGGACCTGATCTTTTTCCTGGACTTCAACGCCGTATCCCGTCTGGAGGGGTTGAGCGAGGTGATCGAATCCAATACGACGGCCAGGCGAATCCTGATCGACCACCATCTGTCGCCGGGACCCGGTTTCGATCTGATGTTTTCCTGTACCGGTTCGTCGAGCACCTCTTTCCTGATCTATCGGATCCTCGAAAAGATGCTGGGCACGCAGGCGATTACGCGGAGTATGGCCGAGTCGTTGTACGTGGGTATGATGACCGATACGGGGAACTTTTCGTTTTCGTTCCTGACGCCGGAGTTGTACCGGGCCGTCGCGGTGCTGGTCGAAACGGGCATCGACATTCCCACGATCCACAACAATGTCTATAACGCCTTCACCGAGGGCCGTGCCCGGCTGTTCGGCTATGCGATCAACCGCAAGATGGAGGTGATCCACGACGGTGCGGTCGCCTATATGTCGCTTTTGGAGAGCGAGATGCGCCGGTTTCAGTTCCAGCCCGGCGACAGCGAGGGGTTCGTGAATTACGCTCTTACGATCAAGTCGATGAAAATGTCGGCGATTTTCATTGCCACGCATAAATTCATTCGGGTGTCGCTTCGTTCGCGGGGCGGGGTGGACGTGGATCTTTTCGCCCGCAAGTATTTCAACGGCGGCGGCCACCGCAATGCGGCCGGGGGCAAGTCTTTCATGACGATGCGGGAAACCATCGAGCATTTCAAACGATCCGTAGCCGAGTTCGCCGCCCAGGGCGGTTTGGATTAGGTCGCTATGGACGATTTCCGCTTGCGGGTTTTCATTACGGCGGCCAAAACCCTCAATTTCACCAAATGCGCCGAGCAGCTTTTCATTTCGCAGCCCGCTGTGAGCAAGCATATCGGCGAACTCGAATCCCGCTATAAGGTACAGCTTTTCGAGCGCAGCGGCAGCCGTCTGGCGCTGACCGAAGCCGGCCGTGTCATGCTGGAGCATGCCGAACGCATTGCCGACGGCTACCGCCGTCTGCAGTACGAGATGGATCTTTTCACCGACCGGCTGGGCGGCGAACTGAAGGTGGGAGCCAGTACGACCATCGCCCAGTATGTTCTGCCGCAGGTGCTGGCCCGTTTTACGGCCCGGTTTCCCGAGGTGAAGGTTTCGCTCGCGTCGGGCAACAGCGAGCAGGTCGAGGCGGCCCTCGCGCGTCACGATACCGATTTGGGGCTGGTCGAAAGCAGCGCCCGGCATCCGGGGTTTCATTACGAACCGTTCATTCCCGACGAACTGGTGCTGATCGCTTCCACGAAAGGCCGGTACGGCCGCTGCGACCAGGTTACGCTCGCGGAGTTGCAGACGGTGCCCCTGGTGCTGCGTGAAAGCGGTTCGGGAACCCTCGAAGTGATTTCGAAATACCTCGCGGCGGCGGATGTACGGCTCGCTTCGCTGCGTGTGGTGATGCAACTGGGCAGTACCGAGAGCATCAAGAGTTTCGTGCGCAACAGCGACGCCATGGCCATCGTGTCGGTGGCATCGATCGTCGATGAGCTGCGCAGCGGCGAACTCCGCATCATCGACATCGAGGGCTGTACGATCCGGCGGGAGTTTTCGTTCTGCTGGCCCGAAGGACGCAGCGATGCCTTGGCCGCACGTTTCGTGGAGTTCGCCCGCCATACGGCCTGATCCTTCGCGGCGCTTCTGCGAGATTTTACGGGTCGTTTTCGGATGTGGGATCGCCGCCGGATCCGTTCGGGTACTCGAGAATGCGGTGGTCTGTCATCGGAAACCATTGGTCGTTTATTCGTGGCTTGTGGCCGTGTCGTAATGCGGACCTTCTCTGGACCCCTTCCCCGGAGGGGGCACTACGTTTCCGAAGAGGTATGCTAAAATATATATAATTTTATCTATGGAAACCGATTTGAAATTCAGACCTTTCCGATCGCCTGCCGACCCGGGTTGGGACGAGGCGTGGGCGATCTATCAGAACTCTTTCCCCCAGAAGGAGATCCGTTCGCTGGAAGACCATCTGCAAGCTCTTTCCGATCCGCACTATACGGCCGACGGCATCTGGTCGGACGGCCGGTTGATAGGCATTCTTTATTACTGGACGGCTCCGGAATATGTCTATATCGAGCATTTGGCCATTTCGCCCGACCTGCGCGGTGCCAATATGGGCAGCCGGGTATTGGAGGCTTTTTGCCGGAAGGCCGGACGCATCGTGCTGGAAATCGATCCGCCGGAGACGGAAATCGCCGTTCGCCGCCTCCGATTTTACGAGCGGCTGGGGGTCGTGCGCAACGATTACCATTATGTCCATCCGTCGTTCCAGCGTCCTTATGAGCCGCACCAGTTGGTACTGATGAGCTATCCGAAGGCTATGACCGACGAGGAGTGCCGCAGTTTCGAACGCTTCGTCCGCGATCCGGTCCTTCGTTATTCCTGTCACGGAAAAAAGGAGTAATACCTTTAGAATATAATTAGGTAATAATGGAAACGGCCCGAAGACTTTTCGATCTTCGGGCTGTTTTATGGTAATCGGATGCTGCCTACAAGAGCAAGATCACGGCGAGCGATGCGACCGAAATGACGGCCCAGAGGATGATGCCCAGCACCAGAGGCTTGAGGCCTACCTTGCGGATTACCTCTATGGAGAGTCCTCCGCCGATCAGGAACAGCGTGGCCGAAAGTCCGCAGCGGGCGGCGACCGAAATGCCGTGCGTGAGCTGGGTCGGCAGGTTGCAGTAGGTGTTTACGAGCATGGCAACGACGAACCAGAAGATGAACCAGGGGATCTGGATCTTCTTGCCTTTCTGACGGAAGATCAGGGCCGACACCAGCGACAGGGGGATGATCCACAGGGCGCGGGTGAGTTTGACGGTCGTGGCTACCTTGAGCGCCTCCTCGCCGTAGGCGGCACCGGCGCCGACGACCGAACTGGTGTCGTGGATGGCGATCGCGGCCCAGGTTCCGAACTGGGTCTGCCCCATGCCGAGCCAATGCCCGATGACGGGGAATACGAAGAGGGCGACGGCGTTGAGAATGAAGATCGTGGCCAGTGACAGCGAAGTTTGGTTCTCGTCGGCATCGATAACGGGTGCGACCGCTGCGATGGCGCTGCCGCCGCAGATCGCCGTGCCCGACGAGATCAGGTAGCTGTTTTTGCGGTCGATGCGCAGCAGGCGTCCCAGCACTACGCCGACGATCATTACCGTGACTACCGAAACCACCGTGAAGGTCATGCCTTCGCGCCCGGCGGCCAGCGATTCGTGGAAGTTCATGCCGAATCCCAGTCCGACGACGCAGTATTGCAGCAATTTTTTCGAAGCCTTCTTGCTCCAGACCGGAAATGGATTGCCGAGGGTCAGGGCGAAGAGAATGCCCGCGAAGAGCGTGACGACGGGCGAACAGAAGAGCGAACCTGTGAGCAGTCCGGCAAAAAGGATTTGGCGCCAGTTGAGCTTTGCGGATTGCATGGATTTCGTGAGTTGCAGCGGTTTCATACGGTGCTAATAACTTTTTGTAAACGATGCTGCAAATATACAGGCTTTATCCCCTTGAAACAACGGGGAAAAAGTTATGTCATATAACTAAAGGTTATTGCCATTGTCGCTGCGATGACCGATCCGCTCCCGTTACCGGTAATTTCGGATCAGGTCGCGGAAATAGGCGATCATTCGTCCGTAGTTCTCGAGCGAGATCGATTCGTTTTCGTTGTGGATCGTACCCTGTTCCTGTTCGGTAAGGAGTACCGGCATGAAACGATATACGTTCGGACTCACCGCCTCGTATTTGTAGGCGTCCGTGCCGCCGAGCGTCAGGTAGGGCGTTACGATCGTACCCGGGTAGAGCCCGGCGAGCGAGGTGCGGATCATTTCGAAGGCGTGGACATCGTCCGGGGAGATTTGCGACGGTTCGCGGGTCGAGAGTTCCTCGATCCGGACGTCGTATCCGTTGCAGATATTTTCGACATGCCGCTTCACCTGGGCCGTCGTGTTGCCCGGCAGCAGGCGGAAATTGACCGTGACTTCGGCTTCCGAAGCCAGTACGTTGGCCGCGTCGCTGCCCCGGGCCATGGTGATGGCGGTGGTGGTGCGTACCAGGGCATTGGTGGCCGGGTTGCTTTCGAACGAGCGGAGCAGCAGGCTCTCCAGCAGCCAGCGGTTGGCGATCGCGGTGCGCTGGGCGACTCCCATCGAGCCGCCGATCCGATCGAGGAAAGCTATGACCGGAGCTGTCAGGAAGGCGGGCATCTGCTCCCGGTTGAGTTGTTCGATGATCTCGGCCGCCAGTACGAGCGATCCTTTTTCCGGCGGCATCGAAGAGTGACCTCCGGTGCCCCGGACCGTGATTCGGATCGTGCTGAATCCCTTTTCGGCCGTTCCTACGAGGGCAGCCGTACGTTGGATTCCTCCCAGCCCGGGGGCGATGATGATGCCGCCTTCGTCATAGACGGCGTCGAAAGCGATGCCCTGTTCTTCGAAATAGCGGGCGATCTTCAGGGCACCCTGCGTGCCGCCGGTTTCCTCGTCGAATCCGAGGGCGATCCACACGTCCCGCTCCGGGCGGAATCCCTCCGCAAGCAGCGAGTCGGTCGCTTCGAGGATCGAGAACAGCATGCCTTTCATGTCGAGCGTGCCGCGCCCGTAGATCCGTCCGTCGGCTACGGCGCCGGAGAAGGGTGGGTAGTCCCAGCCCGGAAGGGGTGCATCGGGAGCCGACGGGTCGTAATTGAGCACGGGAACCACGTCGTAGTGGGAACAGAGCAGGATCGGGGGCAGGGCCGGGTTCTTGCCGGGCCAGCGGAATACAAGCCCGTATTCGTTGATCGTCAGAGTATCCAACTGACTGTAAATCGCGGGATATGCCTGCGGCAGATAGGCTTTGAAGGCTTGGAACGGATTGTCGTCCGTCCGGTCGATCGCATCGCTTACGGTCGGAATCCGGATTCCGCCGGCCAATCGTTCGACGGCCTGGGCGGACGGTTCGACGCTCCGGGGAGGCCCGTCCGGACCGGTGGTGCGGATGAAGGGATAGGTCGCGGTGCGGACTATCACTACGGTGCAGAGTACGAGGAGCGACACGGCGGCGATGCCCGTCAGGAGCCAGATTATTTTCTTTTCTTTTTTCATGGAAGCGGTAGGTTAATATAGGTCCGATCGTCCGGTTTACGTGCAATTAATCTGCCATACGGAAATTTTTTCGAATTTATTTTCGCCCTTACAGGGCCTTCCGGAGGCGTTTTTCGGGGGGGGGATTTTGTCGGGAAAAAGCGGTTGGGAAAGCGAAATTTTTTCCATATCCTTATATCGTTGAGCTTCGGTGGAGAAGTTCTGGCCGGAATGCTATCGGGTTGCGGTGAGTTTGTAAGAGTCTTTTGGGCGGGATCGGAATCAACTTATTAAATTAAATAAATTCGATTATGAAAGTACGTGTCTATTTATCAGTAGGAGCCTTGCTCCTGTTCTTGGCTCCGCTGGGCTGTTCCGACAAGGCAGAAAGTCCGGCACCGGAAACTCCGCCGGAAGAACAGCCCACGCCGGAGCCGGAACCAGAAAAGCCGGAGTTCGTGGATGCGAATATGTCGATGGAAGAATTGATGAAAACAGAAGATCCAGACCGTAATTATCGTTTAGTTAGTTATAGAGATGACACGTGTGCTATGTATTCTTTCTTCGACCCTATGACCGAATTGCAACGCGGTACGCCGCGCGACCAATTGCAGTGGGTATCCGAAAAGGTGGACGGAAACAGCGTTTGCTGGACTTATCGTATCACCAACGGAGACCACGACGAAGCCGTGCGTCAGATACTCGAACGCTGGGCCGAAAAAGAAGACGAGGAAGAATAACCGGATTACGATCAGGGAAAAGGATGTTTTCCTCTAAATGTCGTTGCGAGACAGATCGAATCCGACGGTCGCTTATTCGCGGCCTGCGGCTACGTTTATAATTCTGCACTTTCCCTGCGTTCTCTTCTCGGAGGGGGGCTTGGGGTGCATAGCGTCCCAAGCGGTCATGAAGTATGCAATCACGATCAGGAAAAATAAAACCGGTTTAGAAATTATTCTAAACCGGTTTGTTGTGCCCAGGACGAGACTCGAACTCACACGGGCTAATGCCCACCACCCCCTCAAAGTGGCGTGTCTACCAATTCCACCACCTGGGCCTCGATTCCCGCCGCAGCGGGTTTTCAGGTGTGCAAATATAGTGACTATTTTGTTTTTCCCAAAATATACGGCAAAAAAATTGCCGGGTCACGAAACTGACCCGGCAATTCGACGTTGTTTTCGAAGCGTGCGGCGGTCCCGGCAGCGTGCGGCACGGTTGCTTCGGAAAACGGTTTATTCGGCGAAGTCCATCTCTTCGAAGAGGTAGGAAGCGTCTCCGATGCGGTCGATTACGAAAAGCACGTAGCGGATGTCGAGCGCGATGTTGCGGCAGAAAGCCGGGTCGAAGGCGATGTCGCTCATGGTCGAGAGCCACGTGCGGTCGAAATTCACGCCGATCAGCTCGCCCCGGCCGTTGAGTACCGGCGAGCCGGAGTTGCCGCCTGTGGTATGGTTGTCCGCAAGGAAGCAGACGGGAACGGTCGTGCGGCCGTCGATCTCCACGCCCCAGCGTCCGTAGTCCTTGGCGGCGATGATGTCGCGGAGCCGCTGCGGGATGTTGTAGTCGTAAATTTCCGGATTGTCCTTTTCCAAAATACCTTCGACAGTGGTGTAGGGCTTGTGATATACTCCGTCGGCATACCGGTAGCCGCCTACCTTGCCGTAAGCCACGCGCAGCGTGAGGTTGGCATCGGGATAGAAGGCACGCTCCGTATCCCATTCGCGCAGACCCTTGATATAGGTCGTGTAGAGTTCGTTCAGGCGCTCGCTGTTCAGGTTGCGGGTCGAGCACTTGCCCAGTTCATCGAAAATGCGGGTGACCGTCGTCCGAATATCGGCCCGCAGAGCTTCCAGTTCGGGAGCCTCGGTCGATTCGTCCTCCTTGTGCGTGGCTTCGAACATCAGCTCGGCGTATGCTTCGGGCGATCCCAGACGCTCTACTTCGGCGGCGAAGAGCGGTACCATGTACTCTTGCGGGCAGTTGTCGTAATATTCGCGGTACAGCACGCGGAAAAGGTCGCGGTTGAGCGCCTTCACCTGGGGATAGATTTCGTCGCCGAACGAGGGCCGGTTGTAAATCCGGTTGAGCTCGCCGGTTCGGATGGTTTCGCTCATCAGTTCGAGTGCGAAGTAGGCGTCGAAGATGCGGGCGTACTCCGCCTTGAGCTCTTTGAGCACGTCGCGGTATTCGGGCTTGTCCTGGGCCCAGGCTTGGAAGGCCCGTTCGTACTCCTGTTTGCTCGCCACAGTGTTCAGACGCGTCAGACCCAGCGCTTCGCCCTGCCATTTTTTCCAGGCGTTCGAGATGCCGGCGTTGATCGCCGCGTACATGATGCGCATGGCGGGATCTTTCTCCTGCGCCGCATTGATCCGATCGAGCCGTTCGGTGCGGATACGGATTTTCATCGGGTCGCTGCGGTGCACGATGTAATCGACCGCGTCGGAGAGGATGTACTCCTGGGTGTTGCCCGGGAAGCCGTAGATCATCGTGAAGTCGCCTTCCTGAATACCTTCGGTGGAGATCTTGAAATGTTTTTTCGAGCGGTAGGGTACGTTGTCGGGCGAGTAGGCCGCAGGCCGGTTGTCTTTATCCGCATAGATGCGGAACATCGAGAAGTCGCCCGTGTGCCGGGGCCATGCCCAGTTGTCGGTGTCGCCGCCGAACTTGCCGATCGACGAGGGCGGAGTACCTACCAGGCGGACATCGTCGAACTGCTCGTAGACGAACAGGAACTGTTGGTTGCCGTAGTACATCTGCTCGATCGAGGCTTTGTAGCGGCCGTTCTCGCGGGCTTTTTCGAGGATTTCCTCGCGGCTCTCGCCGGCGGCCAGACGCTCGGTGATGTCCTCCATGCGTTTGAGGAACTTGACGTTGAGGTTTTCGTTGGGAAGTTCCTCTTCGCGCGACTGTGCCCAGAAGCCGTCGGTCAGATAGTCGTGCTCGACGGACGACAGGCGCTGGATCGCTCCGTAGCCGCAGTGGTGGTTGGTAATCAGCAATCCTTCCGGGGAGATGAGCTCGGCCGTGCAGCCGTCGTCGAAGAGCATGACGGCGTCTTTGAGCGAAGCCTTGTTGATGCTGTAAATGTCTTCCGCAGTCAGTTGGAATCCTTTGGCGCGCATATCGTCGATGCGCGACGAGATCAGGCTCGGCAGCCACATGCCCTCATCGGCGAGTGCCGTGAGCGAAAGCAGCGCGAGGCAGAGAGTCGAAAAGATACGTTTCATGGATTGTTTTTTATTGATTGAATGAATTGATTGAGTTCGGTATAGACGCGTTGGATCGGCAGCCCCATGACGTTGAAGAACGAGCCGTCGATGCGCTCGATGGCGGCATAGCCGATCCACTCCTGAATGCCGTAGCTGCCGGCCTTGTCCAGCGGATGGAAGTTGTCCACGTAATAGACGATCTCCTCGCGGGTTAGAGCCCGGAACCAGACATTGCTGCGTACGGAGAAGCTCCGGCGCCGGCGGGCCGTGCGGAGCGTGACGCCCGTGACCACCGTGTGACGATGGCCCGAGAGCCGTTCGAGCATCCGGATCGCATCTTCGCGGTCTTCGGGCTTGCCCAACACCTCGCCGTTCAGGATAACGACGGTGTCTGCCGTCAGCAGGATTTCGTTTTCCGCGAGCGGCCGGGGATAAGCACGGCTCTTGAGTTGCGAGAGGTAGCGGGGCACCTGCGTCGCGGCCAGCGTCGCGGGATAGACCTCCTGGCAGTCGTACCGGGGGGCCGGTTCGTACGGCAGCCCGCTCTCGGCGAGCAGTTGCTGCCGTCGCGGTGATTGCGAGGCCAGGATCAGACGGTAGGGTTTGAGTTTGTCGTGCAGCAGCATGGCGTTACGGATTTTGGGTTCGGGACCGGGTTTCCGCCGCCGTTGGTTCGGATTTCCGGGTTCCGGCGAGTTTTTTCATAGCCCGGCGGTATTGGCTTTCGACTTTGCCCGGCCGGATGCGGCGGTCGAACAGCCGGCGGAGAAAGCCGTCGAAGGACTCTCCGTCCCGCAGGTCGGGCAGATAGCGGTAAACGATTGGCGCCAATACGTGCGTGCCGTCGCAATAAACGAGAAATTCGTCCAATACCTGCTTGTCGTCGATGCGCCCCAGGCGGCGGGATACATACCGTTCGGCCGCTACGACGAATGCCTCGTTGCCGCCTTCGCCGTAGGCGCGTGCCCGGTCTTCGTGCGTGCGGTAGAAGTCGTCGTTGTCGTAGAGCGTCTGCAACATGTCGAGCAGTTCGCCCGAAAGCGAGAGCCGGTGCAGGTTTTCGTGAATATAGACCTGCATGAAGTCGATACGGTATTGGCGGGCCGTTTCGGGATCGAGCAGCAGAGGCGTACAGCAGAATGTTTCGTCCAGCAGGGCGAAAGCGTTGTCTATGTTGCCGAGGATGTAGATTCGGGAACCCGTAGCGTCCAGAGGCTGCCCGCCGGCCAGACGGGTGATTTCCTGATGGATGGCGCCCAGTTGTTCCGGGGCGATCCGGTACTGTTCGATCGCGTTGTTCAGGCAGGGCCGCACCTGCTCCTGCCAATATTGTGCGTAACCCGCTTGTGCGAGCCGTTGCAGGCAGTAAGAGAGTTCGTCGCGGACGCTGCATATTTCGTCGATCCAAGCACCCCGCACCTTTTGCGGGAGCGATTCGGGGTCGAACGAGGCGAAGAATTCGACGACTTGTTCCGGATCGTCTTTGCTGCCTCCGCTCAAACTGTAAAGGTTGCAGAGTTGCGAAGGACGGACGACCGAATCGATCCGGTGCGCCCGGTCGAGGAACAGCGTGTCCGCTCCCAGTGTGCCGGTGAAAAACGGGTCTTCGGCGAGTTTGTCCGCCTGCGGAAAAACGGCGAGCATGTCGTATGCCGCCGAGGTGTTGAAAAGATCGGGAAATTCTCCCTCTCCGCTTTGGGCGGAGGCGGTCATCGGCAGGAGAGCTGCCAGCAGAAGGGGAAGTAGTAATTGCGGTTTCATGGCGTGAAAAACGGTTAGCGAATATCGAAATCGAGCAGCATGTGTCCTTCGAGCGAGGCTTTCAGGTTGTCGCCCGGATGCACGGGACCTACGCCGGCGGGGGTGCCCGTGTAGATCAGGTCGCCGATTTTCAGCGTGATGTATTGCGAAATGTGGTGGATGATCCGGTCGATGCCGAAAAGCATTCGGGCGGTGTCGCCCCGCTGCCGGACTTGGCCGTCTATGGTCAGTTCGAAGTGAAGCCGCTGCACGTCGCCGCCCAGCTCCGCGAGCGGGATGAATTCGGGCGACAGGGCCGCCGAGTGGTCGAAGCCCTTGGCACGCTCCCAGGGGAGCCCTCGGGCGATCGCCTCGCGTTGGAGGTCGCGGGCCGTGAAGTCGATGCCCAGTCCCACTTCGTCGTAGTAACGATGCGCGAAACGCTCTTCGATGCACTTGCCTACCCGGTTGATCCGCACGACCAATTCGCATTCGTAGTGCACCTCCTGCGAGAACGAGGGGATGTAAAATGGGTCGTTATTGCGCAGCAGCGCCGTATCGGGCTTCAGAAAAAATACCGGTTCCGTCGGAAGTCCGTCGGGTCCGCCTGCCGTATTATGCAGCTCCTTCACATGTTCGGCGTAATTACGTCCTATGCAAATTATCTTCATCTCTTTTCGATTTTAGGGGGCATCTTTCGCCCCTTCTCGCTCATCCCGACTGGGAAATACATAAAGTATGT
>ENA-UOIY01000297-UOIY01000297.1-human-gut-metagenome-genome-assembly--contig:-P114-NODE-297-length-84416-cov-125.391105_pt1 | contig 84416 bp, 67 predicted proteins | sample MGYA00242335_ERZ723882 | MGnify/ENA metagenome assembly ERZ723882 | reverse complement strand
ACGCAAAAATCCCTCGCTGCCGGTCACATCATGAGTTTTCAGATACACCCTAAGTAGATAGGGGCTTTATTTCCGTGCGGCCATATCAGGCAGCACGGTTTTTTGTTTGTAACCGCAGTCGTGTGGGAGCGGCCGCGCTTACAGAAATGGGGATGTAACGCTATCCCTGCCTCTTCTTTAAAGGCATGGTTTTGACCGTGCCTTTAATTTTAAGGAGAGTACGGTATAAAAAACATTATTGTATCAGGCGAAACCGGTTATACGACAAAAGTACGACAATTTTGCAAAAAACGGAGGGAGAAAGAGCCGTCAGGTTCTTTCTCCCTCATTTCATTTTATGGCATGCAATGCGCTTCTAGCACTGTCTCTTTCAGACCACCATGCAGCAGCGGCTGAAGCTTCGCGCTGCTGCATGGTGTGGATTTACTGCTTTTCGCCTGCTGTACCGAGATTCCGGAAGCGGACAATCATGGCCGCTGCTTCTGCGCGGGTTGCAGTGCCAGTCGGGTCAACGCGGTTCGCGCTCTTGCCGGTCAAAATGCCTCTGGTGCAGCCCCAACTCATGGCCTCGGCTGCCCACGCGGCGATCTGGCTGCGGTCGGCAAACTCCGGAACGGTCAGACCGGCGTTGGAGGTATTCAGGCCCTTCTTCGCAGCCAGTCTCCAAAGAATGGTGACAAGTTCCTGCCGCGTGATGTTTTTGGACGGGCCGAACTCCGTGCTGCTGACGCCCTTGACGACGCCGTTGGCAGCTGCCCAGCGGACAGCCTCCGCATAATAGGCACCTGCCGGAACGTCCGTGAACGACGTCTGGGCAGAAGCAGCGGGCTTGCCCTCCGAACGCCAGAGGATCGTGACCAGCATCGCACGGGTCAGTGTGCCGTTCGGCTCGAACAGCCCATTTCCGGTACCGTTCATCAGGCCCTCACGCAGCATTGTGTCGATTGCTTCATGATACCACTTGGTCGTATCCAGATCGCGGAAGCTGCGGCTGGGGCAGTCCTTTTCACCGGAGGAGATGATCGCGGGGAGGATCTGGCTCAAGCTGTCGCCCAGCACCACGGTCCGAATTTTTTCCTGTCCGGCTGCGAAGCTTGTTTCGTTCAGCTGCTTCGTCTTGATCGTGACCTTTGAACTCGAACTGCCTGCCGCAAGTTCAAATCTCAGCTGACCGAGCAGTTCGCCCACAGCGGCCTCGCTGCGTTCGGCGCAGGCAAAAACGATTGTGCCAGGCACGGACTCATACCAGGAGGTAAGCGTCGCCGCGCCTGTGACGGAGGAGAGCGTCAGTTCTTTCGTATTGTACGAGATCTCCATGATGCTGCTTGCCGTCGGCGCAATGGCGGTCAGATCAAGCGTCACAGTACTGCGCTGCGCGCTTGTGCTGCCGGTGCTCTGCGGCTGGCTGACGCTGTTGAGCGTACCTGCGGTCTGCTTATTTGCCGCCTTCATCTGGCTGATCGGCTGGGCCTTTGCGGTCTTGAGCGATTCCGGACGCAGTGCCTTTTCAAAGATGCTTGTCTTTTGCGTATCTGCTGTGGAGTCGTTCGTATGGACCTCGGTCACGCTGACCGGCGCAATATCGCCGAAGGAGCCGATAATGGCCGTGCGGAAGCGGTTCGCCTGCTCGTCGTAGTGCAGCCAGTACAGTGTGGTGCTTTCCTTGCGGGAAGCTCCCTCGCCCTGTGTGCTGTACGAGGTAAGGAAGAGTTCGCCGTCATCCGCAACGTTCAGCGAGCAAAGCGTCGCCCAGTTGGGGTCATACGGGAACTGGAAGCCCAGATCCGTCGGAATGTACTGATAGGTTGCGTAATAGTCGCCGCCCTGCGGATAGATCATAAGCTGCCAGATGCCGCCTGCGTTGTCGATCACATAATAGGCTTCGGCGTCCACATCCTCACCGCTATCGGGATCCTTGAACGTGATGGAGCCCAGCGAGGTGATGCCGGAGAAGCCATCCGCGTCATAGCCGAACAGGTCGTACACACTGATGTAGCTGCTGGCACTTCCGTTCATCGGATCCTGCATCGGGATGATGTTCATGGAGTATACACCGGTCAGCAGATCGCCGTGCAGCGACTCCGTTCCGGTATATTTGCGGGAAAGGGCAATGTCGTCGTATGCGACAGGGCCAATCTCGTCCGAGAACGGTGCGCTGCCGGTGTTCAGGATCTTGCCGGTGGCAAAATCGATCTCATATGCACTGCCGCCCACGTCAAACGCATAAATGCCGTTTGCGCTGGAAGCGCCTGCCGAGGTCACGCGGCTGCCGATTCCGTCAACCGCTGCGACCTTTTCCCATGTCTCGCTGTCTGCGAGATTCCACTCGAAGGTCTGCACCTGATTGTCTGCTGTCAAAAGTCCGCGGAACGTGTAGTTAGGCGCAAGCACCTGTACGGTGCAGGAAGCATTGACTTCGGGATTTTTATGAGAAGCCGCCTTGATTGTTGCGGTGCCGGCGCTGACGGCCTTGATCTGACCGTTATTGTTGACCGTCACGACCGCAGGCGCGGAGGACGTCCAATCCAGCTTATCGTCGGCGTAATACGGCTCTGTGGAAGCTTCAAGCGTATAGTTGGAACCTGCAAGCAGGGAGACGCTCTCCGGGGAAAGCGTGACGGAGGTCAGCGCCTCTGCGGGCTCCTCGCCGCTGATCAGCTGATATGCAGAGGCGTTGTAGGCATAGTCCACAACCTGAAGCAGAAGCTTCTCGCCGCCGCTCAGCTTGGAGAGATCGAACGTGCAGTCGGTCGTCTTGCCGAGTGCGTCTTCCGGCTGATTCGGCAGGATATAGCTGACCGGCGTCGGGGTATCCGTCATGTTCCAGAGGATGACAGCCGCGACATAGCGGTTATCCATGGCCGTAACGGCCAGCGTCTTCTGCGTCAGATCCTGACGGACGGAGATGAGTTCCGGCGCGGTATTGTCGATGGTCAGGTGCGTGCTCAACTTTGCACCATCCTTGAGTTCATCCCAACGATAGCTGCCATCGGCATTTGCATAGTATTCCGGGGCCATCGTCAGCGTAAGATCCACGCTGGTGCCCTCCGGGAGCGCATTGCCGGAGGCGTCTGTGCCGCTCCAGTCAATGCCAAGCTGGAGGCGGGTATGCTGCCATGCGTTTGCATTTTCGGAGTAGTACGAAGCAGTCGCTGCGCCAACTTCCTCGTCCAGATACGCTGTCTTCGTGTTGGAATCGACGATCTGGAGGCGGGAGTTGCCCGCGTTACGGATTAGCGAGAAGACAAGCGTGCTGATGCTGTTGCCGCCCTGGTTGTTGAAGGCGTTGCGGACGCTCAGATACTCGTCGTCAAAGTCAACGGGGTTGCCGACCATTGCAGAGGACTCCGTCTCACCGGCATAGAGAATGTTCAGGAAGTTGGAAACGTTGTAGCCATAGCTGTTCGTCGTGCCGAGATAGGGCGCGCGCGTTTCCGTGCCGTAAATGCTGTCGATCAGAGAACCGACATCATACATCGACGGCTCCGACCAGCTTCCGTAGTAGCCGAGCACCGGGATGGAATGGCTCGTGCCGGCGACGCCCTCGTCTGTGGCGAGGCCCTGCACGCGGACATAGCCCTCAACATAGGCGCCCGTGGGATACGAAGTATTCAGCGTGCTGCGGTCGAGCAGGCGGATGTGGCAGACGACCTCAGCCTTACCGTTTGCAGGAACAAGGATCGTCGCCTCCTGAAGCAGATTCAGGAACAGGTGTGCATCATAGGCCGTCACAGCGCCGTCACCGTTCAAATCGGCAATGGCCTTGGCGTTGAGAAGCTTTGCGCCCGGCTTTTTCGACGCGACATCCAGCAGCAGCTGGCCGTCTTCCAGATCGACCCGGCCGTCGTTGTTATAATCGTAATCGCGGCTCAGGCTGTCGGTCGCTCTGCCGTTCACAGTCCACGTCACAGCCGCGCTCAGCGGCGTCGTCAGCGTGTCCATGTAACTCTGCCCCTCATAGTCGAGCAGAGCCTGCGTAAACAGTTCGGCACTCAGCGCATAGGCGTGCGTCCGTCCGTCGAGGTTGTTGACGGTGAAACTGAAATCATAGCTGCCCGTGCGTGCGGGGTCGTCGCCAAGTTCAGCCTTGACCTTGCCGTCAGCCCAGGATGCGGTCGCGTCAGCCCGCATTTTGATGTAGGAGTCCGCAGAAGTCGCCGCCGCGGCGTTGACCATGCCTGCGCCCTGCTGAATGACCGGGTAATATGCGTCGTTTTCATTGTTGACGCCCGGCTCTGCCGTGGACATCATGATCGACTGGGCCAGCGCGCGGTCAGTCAGATCGCTGCGGGAAAGGCCCTTGGATTCAATGTACTGCTTGACCAGTGCGCCGATACCGGCGATCTGCGGCGCAGCCATCGAGGTGCCGCTCATGAGTTCATAGTCCTGGTGGCCGCCCTGCATACCGCTGGTGCTGTTGTGCAGGCCGTTGAGCGAGTAGATATTGCCGCCGGGCGCAGCGATCTCCGGCTTCAGCGTCAGATCGCCCGGAACGCCCCAGGAACTGAATTCACTGATGGTCTTATAATCGCGGTTGAACCGAACCGGTTCCTTGCCGCGCACTTCGATCTTGCCAGTATAATACAGGACTGTCGTGCCGTCCTCTGCATAAACCGGCTCGGCCTGCGTGCGGACCAGTTCGCCGTCGTCCTGTGTGATCGACACGCACGGGATCGTTGCGGTACTGCTGCTCAGGTCCATGTTGATTGAGCCAGACTGGTTGTTGTAGACCACGCACGCCAGCGCACCTGCGGCGGCTGCGGCGTCATGCTTCTGGTAGAACGAGGACTGCCCTCTGGAAACGAAGACAATCTTGTCCTTGACCGCATCTGCATAGGCAAGCAGCAGGTTGTTCCCGGCTGCGTCCACGGCATACTTCGTTGCATCCTCAGAGAAAAACACGAATTCGTGCTCTCCCACGATCGTGGAGATCGGCTTGTTCGTAAAGCCAGTGGTTTCGGACGGCGCGATCGGATCCTGTCCGATCAGGAGGTAGTTGCCGATAAAGCCGTCGTTATCGACCGAGGCGACCGTCAGGCTGTTTGCATAGCTGCCCGGCTGACCGTCCGTCTGCATGCTGACGCCGTCGCTGTAAAGATAGCCGATCGGATCGGCGTTCTTGGCCCAATAGCCGGCATTGCCGGAAGAAACCGTCACAACGGAGGAAGCGTTCTCCAGATCGTCGAAGATCTTCTGATAAGCTTCCGTTCTCGCCTTGCTCGGGCCGGGACTGGCAGAGCCGAGCGAGAGGTTGATCGTATCCGCACCGAGCACGATTGCATCCTCAATGGCTGCCGTATAGTCCGAGTCATACGCGCCGCCCTCGTCGCCGAAGACCTTCATGACCAGAACCTGTGCATCCGGCGCTGCGCCGTGCATATGTACGCTGTCCAATGCAGAGACATATCCGCCGTTTCCGTCCGGCAGATACCGGTTGGCCGCCGCGATACCGGCAACATGGGAGCCGTGCTCGCCCTCCGTGTCCGTCTCATGCGTTACGTCCAGATCCTTGTCGATGTAGCAATAGCCGTATGCGACCTTTTCTGTCCGGTACAGATCCGCCGCGCTGACGCCTTCCTTGATATGCAGCAGACTCAGCTTTTCGTTGATCTCGTCCGCATCGAGCAGATCGAGAGAGGCTTTATAGGCTTCGACGGATTCCTTTGCGCGCGCTGCGTTCTGCTCAAGCGCGTATTCATACGCACCATTGTCAAACGACTGGTGCGACGTATCCAAGCCCGTATCGATAATGGCGATCCTCATTCCGGCCCCTGTATAGCCGGTAGACCATGCCGTGGTCGTGCCGGTCATGCCGGTTGAGATCTCCATGTTGGGCTGCACGGTGTTTTCGGACGCGGCAGGCTCATACTGCTGCTCCAGAACCACATCCGCAACGCCCGGGATCTGCTTAATCTGCTCGATCTTACCGTATTCCACATTGGCAGAGATCAGGTTGGCGACCAACGTCAGATTCCAGACAACATCCAGATCCTCCCGTCCGAGGATCGTGGACGAGATTTTCCGAACAACGCTGTCCTGCTTGCGCTGGAGTGCTGCGCGGTAAGACACAGCAGCCGCATCCTCGGCCAGTGTCCCCTCCGCAGCCGCGTCGGAATAGGCTTCCAGTGTGGATGTGTCCTCCAGGATAATGGAAACACGAACCAGATCGTGCGCCTGATAGGCGGCGGTATCCTCTCCCATTTCCGCATCCTCAATTTCGCCCACCGCCACATCCGGGCGGATAAGCGTATCGAGCGTGTCATTCGGCACCTGCTTGAATGCGACCGCTGCTTCGCTGTTTGCCGCAAGCGCCGCCGGTACCAATCCAGCCGTCAGCGCAAGCACCAAAAGCATGGCCAGCACCCGTGTGCCCCACATCTTCTTCATACTGCGTCTCCTTCACTTTGCTTAATTAGTTTCCGCAGGAGTCCTGCTTCGTTTTTATATCACACCCTTTCACATTTATCAACACTTTACCGTGTTGACTCTTTGCTTTTTTAAAGTAATTCTCAACAAATTTTTTCTCCAAAAAACTGTCGTTTACAGCAAATTTACCTCCTGTTCCGGCTGTAAATTTCTTGGATTTTTTCTTCCAAAATACTTTCGCGTATTGCATCTTTCTTCCGCGCTTTCCGCAACGTGCAGCCGTAAAAAAAGCGGAAAAGGCTTCCTTTCAAAATTTGGAGGCTTTTCCGCTTTGCGGCCTGCCATAAGAGCCAATGCCCACCTGAATGCCGCGCTTGAAATGCTTCGTGAAAACCGGACTTTTTCAGCACGCAAATGCACCCGCCGCTGTAGCAGCGGCGGGTGCGGGTTATCGGTGCAGCTTATTCAAATACGACGCCGAGAGATTTGCAGACGGCGGCACAGCGCGGGCACTTCGTTCCCTTCGCCTCGGTCACAGCGATGGTCAGGCCGGGGAAGTTCACGCCCTGGCCGACAACGGCACCCTCTGCGGGGGCAGTCTCGTTCGTGCTGACGTTGGAGACGATGAAAATTTCCGGCAGGTCGACGGACTTGACTGCGTCCAGTGCGGCCTTTGCGTCCTCGTCGTTTGCAAACAGCGCCACGTGCGCTTCGAGGCTCTTGCCGATGCGCTTGTCGGCGCGGGCCGTTTCCAGAACGCCGTTGACGTCCGAGCGGACGCGCAGGGCAGTCTCCCAGACGGCCATTTCGGTGTCAGACAGCGCGTAGTCCGCATACGGCTTCGACATCTGGTTCAGCAGCACGTTGCGGCCGTCGTCGCCGTTGCGGTGCGGCATCTGGAGCCAGATCTCGTCGCAGGTGAACGCGAGGATGGGCGCGAAGACCTTCGTCATGGCATCGAGAATGATCCACAGTGCGCTCTGTGCCGAGCGGCGGGCGGCGGAATCCGCGCCGTCGCAGTACAGGCGGTCCTTGATGATATCGAGATAGAGGCTCGAAAGCGTGACGACGCAGAAATCGTTGACGGCGTGGGAGCCGGTCAGGAATTCATATCAATCTGATAAAAGTGTTATAGCAACTGCGCCAGAAGCGCGTCCGGCATTACGCCGGAGAAGCCTGGGATGGTCAGCTCTGCCGACGGGAGCAGCCGGGCCGTTCCGATGCCGATGGCTTTCATTCCGCCCCGGTGGGCGGCCTCGATACCTGCGGCTGAGTCCTCGAAAACCAGGCACTGCTCAGGTGGGAGTCCCAGAGCCTCCGCTCCTTTGAGGAACACCTCCGGGTTGGGCTTGCCGTTTACAATTTTTCTGCCGTCGATGACGGCGTCAAAAAACGCCGTAATTTCCAGCTTTTTCAGGACAAACTCCGCATTTTTGCTGACACTGCCAAGAGCTGTCCGGTATCCCTCGGCCCGGGCAACGCGTAAGAATTCCGACACGCCCGGCAGCAGCGCCGCCGGGGTCAAAGTGCCGATCAGCTCCCGGTAGCGGTCATTTTTCCGGGTACACAGCCTCTCTTTTTCGGATTCCGAAAGGGAGCGGTTTCCCTTTTTCAGCAGAATTTCCAGGCACTGTGCCCGGCTGATGCCCAGAAAGGCCTCCTGGTCTGCCGGAGTGAAGGGAATTCCCAATTCTTCGGCAAGCTCCTGCCACGCCCGGGCGTGGAGGGGGTTCGTGTTCACCAGAACGCCGTCCAGATCGAATAACAGTCCCCGGATCACAGCAGCTTCAGGGTGCCGGAGGTGATGCGCCGACCGCTTGACCGGTCAAAGAGCATCACGCTGCTGCCGGTGATATCCAGCAGGTGTTTGCTTCCGATGGTAAACAGGGTGCTGCCGAAGACCACGCCGGTGAGCAAATACTCTCCGATGCGCACCTTGACGGTGGATTCCATGCCGGTGGGCATGGCGCCGTAAATCTCGCACTCCACATTTCCACCGCCGGTGATGGACAGGAACTCCGGGCGGATGCCCAGCACCAGATCCTCGTTGGTGAGCATCGGCTCCTCGTGGATGCCGTCGTCCTCGTCGTTGACTCTGGCGATGTGGTAGCGGAAGGTCTCGTCCTTGTTGCTCTTTTCCACGTAGCCGCTCTCTCCCGCACGGGCCTTCAAAGCCTGCGCCTGGGCTTCCAGCTCCTCGTCCCGCCGGTGGAACCACTGGGGCAGCTGCAATGGCTGCTCGGGGGTGAAAACTGCCTTGTGTCCGTCCAGCAGCGTCAGCTCAATGCTGCCCTCAGGCCCCTGCCAGCCCTTGGCCTCCACAAAGTTGATGGAGGGGTTGCCCACGAAGTCTGCCGCAAAAAGATTGGCAGGGTGATTGTAAACTTCCAGCGGCGCGGCATACTGCTGAAGGACACCGTTGTTCATCAGGCAGATCTGCGTTGCCAGCGTCATGGCCTCCATTTGGTCGTGGGTGACGTATACGAAGGTGGAGCCGGTCTCCACATGGAGCCGCTGCAATTCATAGCGCATTTCCAGACGCAGTTTGGCATCCAGATTGGAAAGCGGCTCGTCCATGAACAGCACGCTGGGCTCGGGAGCCAGCGTCCGGGCGATGGCCACACGCTGCTGCTGACCGCCGGACAGCTCCGCGGGATAGCGGTCCATGAACATACTGATTTTGACGATGCGGGACACCCGGCGCACGGACAGGTCGATCTCTTCTTTGGTCAGCTTGCGCACAGCAGTTTCCACCTCGCCGTCCTTGAGAAGCTCAAAGTTCTCGTTGAAGGGCTGAGCCTTTCGAGCGGCCTCCACCTTTTCTTCCAGAGCCTTTACCTCGGCGGACACGTCCTTACCCTGCTCCAAATGATAGCCGAACAGCTTTTGGGCAGTGTACTGGGAGATGGTGTAGGTATCGATCAGCTTGATGATGGCCTTCGTTTCGTCCAGCTTGCCGTTTTTATCCCGGCATTCCTCAAGAGTCTTTACCACATCCTGAGGTTTTTTGAGGATCTGTGCCAGACGGGCGGCGTTTTTCGCCTCAAAGCTGATCTTCGGCATTTCCTCCTTGATGTTTGACAGGCCGAAGGAAATATTCTGGTAGACGGTCATGTTGGGCCACAGGGCATAGTTCTGGAAGAGGAAGCCCACCTTCCGCTTGTTGGCGGGGATGTTGATGCCCAGCTCACTGTCGAATACCACCGTGTCGCCGATGGTGATGCGTCCGCTAGTGGGGGTCTCCAGTCCCGCGATCATCCGCAGGGTGGTGGTCTTGCCGCAGCCGGAGGGGCCCAGCAGGGTGACAAACGCGTTATTTTCAATGACCAGATTCAGGTCGTCCACACCATAGAACTTGCCCCAGCGCTTGGTGATATGCTCTAATCTGATTTCAGGCATGATTTAACCTCCGATTCCTTTATCCAGGCTTGCGCCCGTGATTTTGTTGACGAGGGTGTTGCAGACCAGAATGGTCACGATCAGGATCAGGTTGATGCCGCTGGAGAACGCGTAGAGGCCCATCTCGTCGAAGTAGTCCAGCGTCGTCGAGAGGATGAAGCCCTGCACGCACAGCAGCATGAACAGCGACAGCTCACGCAGGCACGTCATGAACGGCAGCAGGAAACCGGAAATGATCGAGGATTTCTGGATGGGGATGATGATGCGGGTCATGCGCTTGATCCAGGGAATATCCTGAATGATGGCCGCTTCTTCGATCTCGCCCGACAGCTGGAGCATGGAATTGAGGCTGCTGCGGCTGGCAAACGGGATGTATTTGACCGTGCCGACGATAATGAGCAGCGTGTAGGTGTTGAACAGGTTCAGCTTTTCCGTCGAGAACAGGATGAAGAATGCGACGCCCACAGCGATGGACGGCATGAGATACGGCAGGAAAGCGACGGAGTTCACATAGTTCGCCCAGCGGCTGCGGCGGTTTTTCGAGACGGCGTAGCCGATCATCGTGCCGATGGAGCCGGCCAGCAGCGCACAGGCCACGGAGACAAGGATCGTGCCCTTGAACGCACGCCAGATCGTCTCGTTATACAAAATGCCCTTCTGGCCGTACATGCCGTTTTCGGTGACGTTCTCCGCCGTGACCCACCACTTGGTCGTGAGGTTCGACGCGTCGCCCGTGTACAGGAACGAATAGTCGCCCGGATTCGGCAGGAACGTCTCGAACGCGAAGGAAATGATGGGGAAGATGCTCGTGAAGAACGTGAGAATCACAAGGATCAAGGCGATGACGACGCGGCCGGTTTTGCCGAGCGTAATCTTGGAGATCTGGCCGGACTTGCCGGTGACAGTCGTGTAATTCTTGCGGCTTCTGAGCGAGAGCTGGTTCAGAAGCATGATCGCCACGCCGAAGACCATCATGATGATGGCAAGAATGCTCGCTTCACCCGTATACTTGGAGTTCATCGAGACATACTTGGTCGACAGCGTGCTCAGGCCCAGATAATGCGGCACCGGGTAAGAGCCCATCGCGCTGCCGAAGACCAGCAGAATGGTGGACAAAATCGCGGGCTTTACCATCGGCAGCGTAATGCGGAACATGGTCTTCCACTTGGGCGTGTCGAGAATGGTCGCGGCCTCTTCAAGATTGGCGTCCATGTTGCGGAAAATGCCGCCGATGAGGATATAGGCGAACGGCGCGTAGTGAAGGCCCAGGACCATCAGGCTCGGGAACAGGCCCTTGCACCACCACATCGGCATGTTGACGCCGAACAGGGCGGCAAGCAAACCGTTGGACGTGCCGGTGACGGCGTTGGAGTTAAACAGGTTCTGCCACACGACGGCCAGCGTCCACTGCGGCATGATGTACGGGAAAATAAAGATGGAGCTCAGATATTTTCTCCACGCAAGGTCGGTGCGCGTAATCAAAAACGCAAACAGCCCGCCGTAGAGAATGGACACCACGCACGTGCCGACAGCGAGGAGCACCGTGTTGAGAAGCGGCGTCCACAGATTCGTCTTTGCCATGCGGCTGGTGAAAAGGTCGGTGTAGTTGACGGTCGTATAGCCGGACGCCTGCCCGGTCAGATGGGCGTCAATGGTGCCGGCGTGAATTTTGAAGGTATCTTCCACGATGGCGACGATCGGCGCGACCGTGGTGAAGGTCAGGACAATGCCAAGCAGCAGCAGAATGACGTTGTGCGGCTTGGAAAAGAAGGTCTTGACCTTATTGAGCACAATCGTGGATCTGCTTGCGCGGAGGGTAGTGGGTCGGCTCATGGCTTCCTCCTCTTTTCTCAGGTTTGAAGGGCGGATGATGGGGTATGTTTTTGCAAAGGCGCCCCTGGATGCGCATCCAGGGGCGCCGGTAAGGTGATGGTTGACAGATCAGCCTGCGGAGTATTTGCTCAGCATTTCGATCCAGCTGCCGACGGTGAATGCAACGTCTGCGCAGTATTCCGGATCCTCGAGCACGAGCTTGCCGTTGGTCGTCCACCATTCATAGCCGCGGTCGTTCTTTGCTGCGAATTCAACAGTGGTGCCGTCCTCGGCCATGCCGCCGATGGAGTGATGGAAGTTGGCCTCAGTCTCCTCTGCCACGGTCGGGTTGGAGGAGTAGCCGCCCATGTCCTTGCCCCAGGCAGAGAAGCCGTCGGCGGTGCAGGTCATGTAGGCGATGAAGGCACAGGCCGTCCAGGGCAGCGGGGAGTTGTCGGTGACGAACAGGTAATGGCAGTAGCCATAGCCGCCGATACCCTGATAGCCGTCCTCATACGCGGCGACCTTGATGTTGTTGACGGAGACGGAGCTGGACTCCTCGACGGAGCGGAGCTTTGAGTAAACGAGAAGGCCGAACTGATCCTTCGCGGAAGCGTCGACAAGGGTGTTGCAGATGGGGCCGTCGTCGGTCTGGGCGTTGTAGCTTTCGACCCACAGCTTGATCCATGCCAGCGCGTAAGCGCCGTCAGCGCCGAGGCCGAGGTCGGCAGCTTCGGATTCCATCTCTGCGATAGTGGGCTGGAAGTATGCCTGCTCGTCGGCGGACAGAGCCTCAAAGGACTCCTTCAGCCACGCTGCGTAGTCGTCGCGGGTCAGCATGTACAGGAAGTTCTTGCCGACGATCTCGGAGTCGATGTCCATGAACAGGCCATGCTCGCCCTCGGCGACGAAGTCCCAGCAGTTATCGTAGGTCTTGTCGCCCACGCAGTTGTACATAAAGACCTTGTTGAGCGTCTGCAGCGGCAGGAAGCCGGTGTAGGCGTCGGCGGTGGTGCCGTTGGCATCGGCCCAGTCCTTCGGGATGAAGGTGTCGAGGATGCCGGTCTGAACCATCTTGCTCTCGATCTGGTTGCCGTCCTGAATGAGGGTCATGGCGAACGTGCCGGTGTCCTTCAGGGAGTCAGCGGTCAGCTGATCGAAGATCTTGTTGTTCTTGGGCTGCTGCCACTCGAACTCCATGTTGTAGCTGGAATCGATGGACTGCAGATACTCAATGAACAGAGGCAGGGCGCTCTTGCCGCGGCTGGAGTTGCCGACGCCGTAGAACATCTTGCCGTTGGACTCTTCAATGGCCTTCTTCGCCAGCTCTTCAAGGGTCATGCCTTCGGCTTCCTTGATGATCTGCTGGGTCGCAGTCAGATTTTCGGGCTCGGCAGCGGGCGTTTCCTCTGCGGGAGCCTCGGTGGTTTCGTTGGTTTCAGTGGTTTCGGTCGTCTGGGTATCTTCTGCGGGAGCGGGCGTGTCAGCCGGGGTCGTCGCCGGAGCGGCAGCGCAGGCAGCCATGGACAGAACCATCACAGCAGCCAGCAGAAGCGCAAGCATCTTCTTCATTCTGATATTCCTCCTGATAAAATTTTGATTCCGTGCAGCATCGAAAGGATATTCTGCATCGTATGCATTCATTTTACGGTGCTTCTGCACAAAAGAACAGTGGACAAATCTGCGATTATTTGTGATTCTCTGCGATAATTTTAAAAATTCAATGAAAACCGAGCCGGAGATGTGTTATAATCAGGGCAAAATAACAGAGAATTTTGTTCTCGCTGCTACAGGACACGGAAACTATGAAACACATACGCATTCTGATATTATGTATAGCATTCGCTCTTCTGACCGGCTGCGCGCCCGCCGCACAGGATACAGCCGCCTACGCGCCGGATGAATCGGAGCGTCTCGTTCTGTACACCTCGCACAAAAAAGAGGTCTGGTGGCCGATCGTCAAGGAATTTGAATCGCGCACCGGAATCTGGGTCGAGGTCGTACAGGGCGGCACAAACGAACTGCTTGAGCAGCTGCAAAAGGAGCAGGACGCACCACGGGCCGACGTGATGTTCGGCGGCGGTGTCGAGAGTCTCGAAGCCTGCCGGGCGTTGTTTGAGCCCTACGTCTGCCGCGGCGCGGAGCAGATTTTGCCGCAGTACCGTGCGCAGGACAGCAGCTGGACGCCGTTTTCCTCGCTTCCGGTCGTGCTGGTCTACAATCCGAAGCTGCTGTCCTCCGGACAGCTCAGCTGCTGGGCCGATCTTCTCGACCCTGCGCTGCGCGGGCAGATCGCCTTTGCCGATCCATCCGTCTCCGGCTCGAGCTATACCGCGCTCGTGACGATGCTCTGCGCGCTGGGCGGCGACGCGGATGAGGTGCTGCAAACATTTGCGGAAAACCTGGACGGAAAGCTCCTGTCCGGTTCAGGTGCGATCATTTCCGCCGTTGCAAACGGCGAAGCGCTCGTCGGCATCACGCTGGAGGAGACCGCGCGCAAGCGCATTGCTGCTGGGGACGGGATCGCCATGGTCTACCCCGCAGACGGCACAAGCTGCGTACCGGACGGCTGCGCCGCGCTGAAGGGCGCGCCGCACCCCGACAACGCAAAGCTGTTTCTCGATTTTGCCGTCAGCTACGACGTGCAGCAGCTGCTGCAGTCTGATTTTTACCGCCGCCCGGTGCGCAGCGACGTGAGTCCTGCCAGCAAACTGCCGGAACTATCCGCCATTCGTCAGGTCGCGTATGACGTAAGCTGGGCAAGCGAGCACCGCGAAGCAATTCTGATGAGTTGGGCCTTTTATCTCGGGATGGAGGCGGAACAATGAAGCGGCTTCACTTTTCCTCCTTCCGTCAGCGGCTGAACGCGGCGTTTCTGGCCGTGTCTCTGGTGCCGATGCTGTTGTGCTCCGGTCTGCTGCTACAGATTTTCCGCCTGCGCATGACGTCGAACGCCCAGCAGACGGCCCAACAGCAGCTGTCCGCCTCCTGCGAGGCGCTTGATACGCTGCACAGCGGCTTTTTGCAGACAGCCGCATCCCTGCAGCACAATCCACTCGTTGCACAGGCGCTGTTTGACGCAGAAGCGGAGGACACGGCGGTCTACAGCCAGCTGTTCGACGCTACAGAGTCCGTGCGCAGCTTTGCACGCTTTGACCTTTACGATATCAGCGGCCGCTGGCGCTATTCGACACAGACAGCGCCCGAAATCCGGTCGCTGCCGACCAACTGGGGCCTTTTATATGAGGCGGCCTGCGCCGGAACCGGTGTTCTGGTGTGCAGCGCGGCAGAAGATCCGGCCGACACAGACGAGCCGCTTCTGCACGCTGCGATGCTCCTGACCGACCGCTACGGCGCGCCGGTCGGATATCTCACCATCGGCATGCTGGAAACGCAGCTGCGGACACTGCTCGGCGGCACAGCTGGTGCGCAGAACGAGCTTCTTCTGCTCGACGCGCGCTGGCGTCCGGTCTACTGTACGCAGCCGGCACAGACCCAGAGCCTCGCCGACGCGCTGCGCGGGCAGCTTTTGTCCGGCAAGGCGCTCACCGGTCTGTCTGCCGACGTTTCCTATACCGTGCGGCAGCATACCGAAACCGGTCTGTATCTCGTCCTGCAGCAGCCGCAGCCGCTCAGCGCCGGAACACTCCGGCTTTTGTACTCGGTGAGCGTGCTGTGCGCGCTGGCCTGCATCATTTTAAGCGTCGTACTCAGCCTGCAGCTAAGCCGGCAGGTCTTCCAACCGATCGGCAGACTGCATCACGCCATCCGGCAGGTCGGGAAAAATAATCTGGACGTGCAGGTTCCCGTTCCCGCCGGCCGGCATGACGAATTGGGCGAATTGGCACAGCAGTTCAACACCATGGTCGTCGCCCTCCGGCACAACCAGCAGGCACTGTTGGAAAACCAGCGCGCACTTAACCGCGCGCAGATCCGCATGCTGCAGGCGCAGCTAAACCCGCATTTTCTGTGCAACACGCTCGACACCATGAAGTGGATCAGCAAAATCAATCAAGTGCCGCAGGTGGCGCTGATGTCAACGAATCTTGCCGATATCCTTCGCTTCTGCATCACGCCGGACGAATTTGTCCCCCTGCGGCGGGAGTTGGAGATTTTGAGCCGGTACGTCGAGATTCAGCGCATCCGCCTGTCGGAAAGCTTCTCATACACGGAAGCCGTGCCGGAGGCGCTTCTTTCGTGCATGGTTCCGAAAATGCTCCTGCAGCCGCTGGCAGAGAATGCCATTCTGCACGGCCTTTCCGGTGTAGAACACGGTGAACTCTCCGTCACGGCCGTGCTTGCGGAGCAGGACGTGCTCGAGATCCGCGTCCGGGACAACGGCTGCGGCTTCCCGCCGGACCTTCTGGGGCCTTACAAACCGCCGGAAACGCAGACGGGACATTTGGGACTATTAAATGTAGACACGATCCTGCGCAAGCATTACGGCGACGCGTTCGGTCTGCGTCTTGAAAATCCGGAGGGCGGCGGCGCCTGTATTCTTGCGCGCCTGCCCGCGAAGGGAGGGCCCGGCGTATGATGCGGGTAATGGTTGTAGAGGATGAGGAAATGATCCGCAAGGGTATCGTCATGGCAGTAGACTGGGCGGCGCTGGACTGCATCGTGGTCGGCGAAGCCGCCAACGGCGAACAGGCCCTTGCCGTCGCGGAGGACTGCCAGCCGACGCTTATCATCACGGATCTCAAAATGCCGAAGATGGACGGGCTGGAGATGGTGCGGCGGCTGCGCGAAGCAGGCAGCCGCGCGTATGTCATCATTCTGACCGCCTACGATTCGTTCGCCTACGCGCAGACGGCCATCCGTCTGGGCGCGGTGGACTTTCTGCTGAAGCCTTTTCATGACGGCGATCTGGAAAACGCCGTTCTGGCGCTGCAAAAGCGCATCGCCGCACAAACCGCACCGCAGCCAGAGCCGCTTCCCGGCGTGAAGCCCGGCCCAAAGAGCCGCTATGTGCGCGAGGCAATGGTGTACCTTGAGCAAAACTGCGGCAGCGGCGATCTGTCCGTCGGGCAGGCGGCAGCGCAGCTGGGACTGAGCGAAGGACATCTGAGCCACCTGTTCAAAAAGGAAACGGATATGACGCTCGGCGCGTATCTTACGCGCTGCCGCATCCAGAAGGCTATGGCGCTGCTGCGCGAGGGAAAGCTGAAAGTCTACGAGGTTGCGGAGGCCTGCGGCTACCGCGATATTGCATATTTTTCCGGCACCTTCAAAAAAATCACCGGGAAAACACCCTCGGAGTATCAGGACAGTCTTTCATTTCGTTTTTAGGGTGTATCTGAAAACTCCCAATGTGACCGGCAGCGAGAAATTTTTGCGCTGAGCAAGACATTTTTTCGCAGGAATACTGACGTATTTCAAGGAAAAATGGTGCAGCGCAGCGTGAAAAGATCCGCTGTCCGGGTGCGTTGGGAGTTTTCAGATACACCCTAGAAAGGAGTGTTTCAATATGATAAGCGTTACCCACAGAACATTTCTCAGACGGGCGCAGAAACTGTAAAAAATAATAAGAAAAGTACAGGTTTTGCCAGCATAGCTATTGCGTATAGAATCGACCCGTGATATAATAAAGGGGTTATCTCACTAAGAGGCAGCCCCTAAAAATTACGAACAGGCTGTCGCATCTGTAGCGGGAAAATGGTGCAGAAAGGGTTCAATGATCTTGCCGCAAAAGCGCCGGATGTGGCGGCGCAGTGGCACCCGACCCTCAACGGAAACCTGACGCCGGAGATGATAACGCCCGGAAGCCACCGCCGCGTCTGGTGGCAGTGCCCCCTGGGGCATACGTGGAAAGCGTTTGTCTATTCCCGCACGGGGGGCGCAGAGGTGCGGCTGTGCCGGGACTGCCGGCAAAAGCTGTACGGCAGATAAAATCTGTCCTGCCGCAAGGCGGGCTTTATATAGATACTTCAAACATAAAACATATGGAGGAAAGTCAATGAAAAAACGCATATTATCCCTGTTGCTGATTCTCTGCATGGCTGTGACGCTTTTGCCCACGGCAGTGTTTGCTGAAGATGCTACGGGAAAACTGATCCCTGCGGGAGGGGCCAAAATTGGCGAAACAGTGTATCAGACGCTGGAAGCGGCTGTTACCGCAGCGGCAAGCGGAGACACCATCCAACTGGGCGCGGGTAAATACACGCTGTACAAGAAGGGCGCTGAGACAAAGGGGAAAGATCTGACTTTTGTGGGTCAGGGAGCCGATGAAACCACTTGGGGTATTGGCGCTACAATGCCCGATCCAGATAAGTTCGGTACAGAGTACAACGGCGATTACAGCTTTGACGGTGCAAAAACGATTACGTTCAAGGGCATGACGCTTCAGTCTGCAGGCGCAGATTATCTGGGCTTTATCCGTGCCGATCAAACCGTTGTTGAGGATTGTATAATCAATGGCAAGACCTTCTACTGGGGTTATACCTCCGCGATGTTTAAGGACACTACCTTTAACTGCCCGTCCGGCGACTACGCCGTCTGGACATACAGTTCGCCCACGATGACCTTTGATCACTGCACGTTTAACTCCACCGGCAAGGTCATCAATGTCTATACCGACTTTGGTGCAGGCAAGAATGATATCATCGTCAATTTCAAGGGCTGCACGGTTAATAATACCGTCGAAAGCTTGAAGCCCGTGCTGAACATCAACGACAGCAATATGGGTGATTACAAGTATATTCTGAATATTTCTGGCAAGACCACCGTAACTGGGGTAGATGTGGATAAGGATACCTGCTCCCGACTTTTCGGTTTCGGTGGAAAGGCTGCCAAAAATAACACAGCCAAAACCGTTGTCAACTTTGGCGACACCACCGTCTGGGAGGACGGCAAAATGGTCGATGCCAAGGCATACCATACCGATGGTGTCAAGGTAGATGGCGTTACCTATGGTAACGGCGGTTCCGGCGCAAACGACATCCTGTATGCAGAGGGCTACAAGGACAATGCGTTTACTATTACTTACAGCGAATGGACCAAGAACCCGGACGGTACCAAAACCCACACCGTAACAAAAACCTGCAACTACTGCGGCTATCAGGAAAGCACAACGGAAACCGCAGAGGCTGACCCCATCGACTGGGACGTCTCCAAGTCCAAGATCGCCACAAAGCTGGATACCAATACCTGGACCTCTGACGTGACGCTGTCTCTGCCCAGCGCGGAGGAAGCGCTGGGCAGCGATATTGTATTTGTGATTGACAAGTCTCAGTGCGGAGCCGAAGCATCAGATGCAGCAACAGAATTGGTAGGAGCTCTGCTTGCACAGCAGGAATTGGAAAATGCCAAACTGAAAGTCGGCATCATTGCTTTTGGCGGAACTGCAAAGGTCATCCGGCCGCTGAGTGAGGTCACAAGTGCTGACGACCTGAACGATTCCGTTGCCAAAACTGCCGCTGCGGGTCTGCACGGCTCCAACATTCAGTCCGGATTGATAGAAGCAGACAAAATGCTTTCTGCGGATACGGAAGTCTCCGACAGCAGAAAGTATGTCATTTTGGTTTCTGACGGACATACCTATGAATTCTCCAAGGAAGGCGAATATGGCGAGTATGTCGATGGTGCGGCCAAGTTTAAGGGCTTGAAAACCTATGGCATTTACAGTGAGACTGATATGTACGCCTATGCCTATGGCATCAGTTATACCATCCACACCCTGCATGATCAGTACTATACCGGGGATTACAACTCGGATGGTACTTATAAGGGGCAGTGGCGCGGAAATTATTTGAAGGATGCCCCGTACATTCTCACAGACCCCGTAACTGGCGCAGAATATGTCAAGAATGAATACGAGATGCCCTATGGTACCTGGGATAGGTATCTGGAGCACATTACTGAAGTTGTCAATGCTGATAACGGAATGTACGATGTAGAACTGCACTATACGACTTCCGGTTATATCGACTACGATAATCAGTACATTAAGGACGACAATGATCTTAAAACGAATCCCAAGGCTGAGACTAAGCGTCAGAAAGCAGACCGCATTCTCGGAGAAAATAACTACATCAAATGTGGCCTTGATGAAAACGGCAAAGACAATCAGCTGATGCACGCCAGCGGCGTTGACCGCGCTGTTTACGAGGCATACAGTAAATATGCTTCCATGGCAGAAAAGTATCATTGCTACCCGATCTATGTAAAAAAAGACTATTATGATAGCGCCCAGACCACGCAGGATTATGGCTATCAGCTGATGTGCGCACTGGGCAAGATCAGCAACAATACCGGTCTGGATGTCAGTACGCCGAATGCACCAGCAACAGTTCCAGCCATCAGTAATATCTTCTCATCTATCAAAAATGGCATTCTCTACGCCGTTGGTGCCGGTTCCACAGTGGAGGACAAGATGGGCGATGCGTTCGATTTTGTCCCCGGTTCGCTGAAGCTGACCGTCGGCGGCACGGAGCTGGAATCCAAGGCGGAGGGCAACGTGACCTATTTCGGAGATAGCGCCGAAAATCTGAACGAAAAAACTTCCGTTTCAAGGTGCAGTACGCTCCGGATACGGAGACCTTCGTCTGGACCATCAACGAGAACGTCTCCAACTTTGCACCAGTTCAGCTGACCTATACCGTCAAGCTGACCAATCCCGAAACCGCTCCCGGCACTTACGGTGTGGAGGATCTGAATGGCGAAAAAACGCTCTCTGAAGAAGAGGCAGAAAAGGCCCTGTTCACCAATGCGTATGCCGTTCTGAACGCAAAGAACAGCGCCGGAGCCCCTGTCAAGGCCCAGGAATTCCCCAAGCCCTCTGTTTCCTATACGGTGAAGTCCTTCATCGACGCTTCGGGCAGCCCGGCCATCATCGCCGCCGCATGTCTCAATACCAAGGATCACTATTCCTATCTGATTGGCTACTCCGACGGTACGGTCCGCCCGAACGGCAGGATCACCCGTGCGGAGGTCGCAACGATCTTCTTCCGCCTGCTGACCGACGATGCCCGCCAGCGGAACTGGTCTTCCGAGAATAACTTCTCCGACGTGAGCGCCGACAAGTGGTACAACAACGCCGTTTCCACGCTCTGTCATATGGGCGTCCTCGGCGGCTACTCCGACGGCACCTTCCGTCCGAACGCACCTATCACGCGCGCGGAATTCGCCAAGATCGCCGTGAGCTTCGCGCAGGCAAACGGCTCCGCCGTCTACAGCTACTTCACTGATGTGAAGACGACCGACTGGTTCGCCCCGTACGTCACCGCAGCAAAGGACAGCAGCCTGATCGAGGGCTATTCCGACGGCTCGTTCAAACCTGAAAACAGGATCACACGCGCCGAGGCCTGCGCCATCGTCAACCGCGTGCTCGGCCGCAAGCCGTCGAAGTCTCACATGAAGATCTCCGGCCGCATCGATTGGCCGGACTGCACCACGGCAGACTGGTTCTATGAGGCGATCATGGAGGCCACCAACAGCCACACCTACCAGATGGGCAAGCGTGTCGAGACCTGGAACGACAAGCTCCCGCAGCGCGACTGGGCCGCACTCGAAAACAACTGGGCCAGCGCCTACACCGGCAAGGGCGGCGAAGTGCACTGACCACCCCCCCTCCCCCCGGGTCCCCTGCCCGGGGGGCCCCACAAAAGCAGCCCCCTCATTGATATGCTCCCTTTATGAGCAATGTCATTAAGTTAAGCCTGCGCAAAGGGCAAAGCAGCTACCGCAAGTAAGCAAAAGCGCTTATTTTTGCGGTAGCTGCCCTTTTTGCGCATGACAAAAGCAGGTGTCCAGAGGACATCTGTGATTACGTAATATTGTAAGTTGTTTTAAGAAAACCGGTATTGGAAAGCTATAGCGGAAACAGGGTTTTGATAACGCTTATATTGTCGCCCCAGCCTAATTGGCGACAGGTGCTTAGGGTGTATCTGAAAACTCCCAACGCACCCGGACAGCGGGCCTTTTTGCGGTGCGCCGCGTCATTTTTCCTTGAAATACGTCAGTATTCCTGCGAAAAAATGTCTTGCGCAACGCAAAAATCCCTCGCTGCCGGTCACATCATGAGTTTTCAGATACACCCTAGAAAACCCCACAAGAAAAAGCCATGAGCAGTTTCTGGACGATATCGCGGCCCGGGGATATACCCGCTTTCAGGCCAACGGCCCGGTGCTGGAGGTGGATGTGACGGATCTGAGCGAACTGGACTTCCCACGGCTGATGGGTTCTCTCACCGGTTTTGTACAGAGGGCAGTTCCTGGATATCCTCTGCGACTGCCCACACGAAATGCACAATCTCACCGGAAATGATTTCCTGTCCGGGATTGTCAGGGATTTGAAGATGGAGCACAAAGAGCTCTTGTACTTCCTGTCTCTCCAGATAAAGCTGTACCAGCATTTGATTCAAAAGCGGGATGCGCAAGCACCTCTGACACGCCGGGAAAAGAAATTTATTGAGCTGTATGAGGATGCCATGAATCACCAAAGCAAAACCGGCACCAGAGTGAAACGGCAAAACAAATTCCCGAAACGCAAAAAAGCCACCATCGACAATGTCAGTGATGGCTGATGGTATTTAATGTTCTGTTCTTTATTCCGTGACTTCCGAGGAAAAGAAAATCCGAGCGTATCTTGCAACCATCGGACTTGATTACGATGCGCTCACGAAGGAAGAGTTTGTCTCAATCATCAGCGGACTTAAAAAGTACAAGTACCTGAAAAGTCCCATCAACCAGCGCGGAAAAGCACGACCGCAGTTATCGCACGGAAAGGGCAAAAAGAAACGCAAATAAGGAAAAATCGGCACCTGCTTTTAAGGCAGGTGCCGATTTCTGTTACCCTATAATGCGCTTGATTTTTTGGCGTAAGTGGCGTAAGTTTGGCGTAAATCCGCTTTTACGCATCCAAAAAATCAAGCAATTTCAAGGCTTTGCGGCGAATCTTAGTACATGCCGCCCATGCCGCCGCCCTGGGCTGCGGCTGCCATGGCGGCGTCGGCCTTGGGGTCGGGCTTGTCGGCGACCAGGGATTCGGTCGTCAGGACGCAGGAGGCGATGGACGCGGCGTTCTCCAGAGCGGTGCGCGTGACCTTGGTCGGGTCGACGATGCCGGACGGGATCATGTCGCAGTACGTCTCGGTGTAGGCGTTGTAGCCATAGCCGACCTTGCGGCTGGAACGGATCTTGTCGTAGACGATGGAGCCGTCAACGCCGGCGTTCTCGGCGATCTGGCGGATCGGAGCCTGCAGCGCTCTTGCGATGATCTGCGCGCCGGTCTTCTCGTCGCCGGACAGCTTGGCGACCAGCTTTTCAACAGCCGGGATCGCGTTGACGTAGGCAGTGCCGCCGCCGGCCACGATGCCCTCTTCGACAGCTGCGCGGGTCGCGTTCAGTGCGTCCTCCACACGGAGTTTCTGCTCCTTCATGGCAACCTCGGTCTGTGCGCCGACCTTGATAACGGCTACGCCGCCGGACAGCTTGGCAAGACGCTCCTGCAGCTTTTCCTTGTCGTAGTCGGACGTGGTAACGCTGATGGTGTTCTTGATCTCCGCAATACGGGCCTTGATCTCGTTGGCGTCGCCTGCGCCGTCGACGATGACGGTGTTGTCCTTGGTGACCTTGATCTGGCGGGCCGTGCCGAGATCGGTGATCTGCGTATCAGGCAGGTTCATGTTGAGTTCGGAGGAGATATACGTGCCGCCCGTCAGGATGGCGATATCCTTGAGCATTTCCTTGCGGCGATCGCCGAAACCGGGAGCCTTGACGCACACGCAGGTAAAGTTGCCGCGCAGACGGTTGACGAGCAGGGTGGCCAGTGCGTCGCCCTCGACGTCCTCTGCGATGATGACGAGCTTCTTGCCGGTCTTGACGATCTGCTCGAGCAGGGGCAGGATCTCCTGGATGGAGGAGATCTTCTTGTCGGTAATGAGGATATACGGATCATCGATGACGGCTTCCATCTTGTCGGTGTCGGTGACCATGTAGGGGGAGATATAGCCGCGGTCGAACTGCATACCTTCGACGACCTCAAGGCCCGTCTCGGCAGTCTTGGATTCCTCGATGGTGATCACGCCGGACGCGCCGACCTTATCCATGGCCTCGGCGATCAGCTTGCCGACGGACTCGTCGCCGGAGGAGACAGCGCCGACTCTTGCGATATCGTCGGAGCCCTTGATCGTCTCGGAGTTTGCCTTGATGGTGTCGATGGCGGTCTCAACGGCCTTTTCCATGCCCTTGCGCATGACCATCGGGTTCGCGCCTGCGGAGACGTTCTTCAGACCCTCGTGGACGATGGCCTGCGCCAGCAGGGTCGCGGTGGTGGTGCCGTCGCCTGCGATATCGTTGGTCTTGGTCGCGACCTCGCGGACGAGCTGCGCGCCCATGTTCTCGAATGCGTCCTCGAGCTCCACGTCCTTTGCGATGGTCACGCCGTCATTGGTGATCAGCGGAGAGCCGAACTTCTTGCCGAGCACGACGTTGCGGCCCTTCGGGCCGAGGGTTACCTTAACAGTATTGGCGAGCTGGTCAATGCCGGACAGCAGGGCCTTGCGGGCCTCTTCGCCATAAACGATCTGTTTTGCCATAAGAATTGCTTCCTTTCAATCAAACACGAATTATTCTACAACTGCCAGAATGTCGGCCATCTTGACGATGACGTAATCTTCGCCGTCAAGCTTCAGCTCCTGGCCCGCGTACTTGCCAGTCACAACCTTGTCGCCGGGCTTGACCGTAACCTTGACGTCGTCGGTGCCCGGGCCTGCCGCGATGACTTCCGCGATCACGGATTTTTCTTTATTGGCGGTGGAGAGGATGATGCCGGACGCGGTCTTTTCCTCAGCTTCCATGTGCTTGAGCAGAACATTGTCTGCCAACGGGGTCAGCTTCATAACAATTACCTCCAGTATCCAGTCGCTGTTTCATACAGCGCGTTTTACAAGATTTTTTAGCACTCAGTCTCTCTGACTGCTAACATCTATATCATAATCAGATGCGCCAAAAAGTCAAGGGGTAATTTCGGCAAATTTATGACCAGACTGTGAATTTTTCGTGTGATAGGTCAGCCCCTTCGGGTAGAAAAAGCGGATGGCCTGCGGAATGAGTTCGATTTTTGCGTCCGTTGTGTAGGCAGCCTCGCCATCGATATTGACAACAGATTCTTTTACACATTCAATGCGCAGAGAGCGGCAGCGGGCGTGATAGATCAGCGACGGATAATCGGCGTAGCGGCCCTTCTGGTAGTGACCGACGACGGTTGCAACCTGCAGCAGATTGACCTTTTCAACCACAAGCACATCCAGCAGCCCATCGTCCGGCTCGGCCTCCGGCACGGGGTTGAAACCGCCGCCGTACCACCGGCCATTGCAGACGCAGATCATGGTCTTCCGGCCCGAGAACACCTCGCCGCTGTCCAGCGTAACGGTGTAATCCGCCGTCAGGCCGTGCAGCATATTGGAGAAAATGGACAGGATGTACGCGCCCTTCCCGCTCACGAGCGGCAGGCGCTTGAAGCGGGCGATATCCGTGCCGACCCGCGCGTCAAAGCCGATGGACAGCACGTTCAGCGCGTAGGACCCATTGCAGCGGATGAGATCGAACCGCGCCTCCTCCGCGTCCAGCAGACGCTCAATGGAGGTGAAAGCGGCGGGGTCGTCAAAAATTTTGATTGTGTCGTTGCCGGAGCCGCCGGGAAAATGCGTCACGGCAGCGTTGTCATAGCCGACGACGCCGTTTACAACTTCGTTGAGCGTTCCATCGCCGCCGCAGGCGTACAGGCGCACTTCTTCGCCGGACTGCGCCGCCTGCCGCGCCAGCGTCCGGCATTCGCCGGGCGCATTGGAGACAAGCAATTCATAGCTTAACCCGCGCGGCGCGAAGGCGGCCTCGATCATTTTTCGGTATTCTGCCGTCCGGTCAGACTTCCCGGCTGCGGGATTGACGATAAAAATATGCTTCATAGCGGAACTTTCTCCTGTTCTGTTCGTCTTATGGGTACAGGCGGTAATCAATAGTACATATACACGTTGCACTGCAAGCGCCCGTTGTAGAGCTTGCGCTTCTTAACGGCCTGTTTGCCGTAGTAATGCTCGAACTCCGGTTCGGAGGAGATGATGTATTTTTTCCAGCCGTCCGCGTATTTGAGGTGCCGCCCGAAGGCGCTGTAGAGCCGCTGGGCACTGCGCTGCTCGAGCATACGCTCGCCGTAGGGCGGATTGCAGACGATGAGGCCCTTATCTGCGGGCAGACTCATCTTCGTCGCGTCCGCCTCGCGGAACTCGATCAGCTTGCCGACGCCCGCCTTGCGCGCGTTCTGCTGCGCGATCTCCAGAGAAGCCGGGTCAATGTCGGAGCCGAGAATGCGGTACTCGCCCCTGTACTCACGGTCGAGCGCCTCGGTCCTGGCCTGCTGCCAGACCGTCTCCGGGACGCAGGCCCACTTCTGCGCCATGAACGACCGGTTCAGACCCGGCGCGCGGTTCAGCGCGATCATCGCCGCTTCGATGCAGATCGTGCCCGAGCCGCAGAACGGGTCCCAGAAGAAGTCCCGCCCGCGATAGCGCGCGAGATTGACCATGGCGGCCGCCATCGTCTCGTGCAGCGGCGCAAGATTGGCCTCGCGGCGGTAGCCGCGCTTGTGCAGGCTCACGCCGGACGTGTCCAGAAACAGCTCCACATGATCCTTCATGATGGAAAAGCGCAGCTGATACGTTTCGCCCGTCTCCGGCAGCCAGCCGAGGCCGTATTTCTCGCCCAGCCGCGTGACGGCGGCCTTCTTGACGATGGCCTGACAGTCGGGAACGGAGTGCAGCTGGCTGTTCAGACTGTAGCCCTTGACAGGGAACGCGCCGTCCTTCGGGATAAAGCGCTCGAGCGGCACGGCCTTCACGCCCTGGAACAGGTCCTCAAAGCTGTGCGCGTCGAATTCGGCCAGCAAAATCATCACGCGCTCGCCCATGCGGCAGCAGAGGTTGGCCTTCGCCATGGCGGCGAAATCGCCTTCAAAAAAAACGCGCCGGTCCTCGACCCGGACGTTTTGCAGATCCAGCCGCCGCAGTTCGTCGCCGACCAGACCCTCCAGCCCAAACAGGCACGGCACGCAGAAAGTCATCGTATCCATAGTTTTCTCTCCAAGCATTCTATAGTCTCTCTAAGTATACGGAATCCCGGCGCAAATAGCAAACCCTATCTGTTACGATTTTGTAAAATGTGAGGAAAAACTTTATATTTATTTAAAGTGACAAGCGTTCGGAAATACGGTATACTGGAAGCAGCACAGAAATTCAAAAAAGAGGAGGAGGTTCCCATGTCTCAGGCAGTGATCGGATGGCTGATCGCCATCGTCGTCTTCATCGTGGCAGAGGCCGCGACGGTCACGCTGGTGTCCGTCTGGTTCATCGGCGGCGCGGTGTGCGCGCTGATCGCGGCAATTCTCGGCGCGGGACTCGGCGTGCAGCTGGCGGTATTTCTCGTCGTTTCGGCGGCGCTGCTGGCGTTCGCGTGTCCGGCGGCTCGAAAAAAGTGGGCAAAAAAGCCAGAGCGTATGAACACAGACCGCCTTGTCGGCGAAACGGCCATGGTCACGGAGCCCATCGACGCATGTGCTGATACCGGAGCCGTGAAGATCAACGGCGTTCTCTGGACGGCAAAATGCACAACGGGCGAACGCGTCGAGGCGGGCGGCCACGTGACCATCGAGCGCGTCGAGGGTGCGAAGCTCTATGTCAGACCCGCAAAGTGTCCCTGTACGAAAGCATAACCATCATAAAAAAAGAACTGAAAAACCGAAGGAGGAACAAGGTTTATGGAATGGATCCCCATTGTTGTGATCGCCGTTCTGGCGCTCATCATCGTCATCAGCAACATTCACATCGTCCAGCAGTCCCGCGCCTACGTTATTGAGCGCCTCGGCGCGTTCAGCAAGGTCTGGCAGGTCGGCATGCACGTCAAGGTCCCGTTCATTGAGCGCGTGGCCAAGAAGGTCAGCCTGAAGGAGCAGGTGCTCGACTATCCGCCGCAGCCCGTGATCACCAAGGATAACGTCACCATGCAGATCGACACCGTCGTCTATTATCAGATCACAGACCCGAGACTCTACACCTACGGCGTCGAACGGCCCATGATGGCCATGGAGACGCTCACGGCCACGACGCTCCGCAACATCATCGGCGATCTTGAGCTTGACCAGACGCTCACGTCCCGCGACGTCATCAACACCAAAATGCGCGCCATTCTCGACGAGGCCACCGACCCCTGGGGCATCAAGGTCAACCGCGTGGAGCTGAAGAACATTCTGCCGCCGCAGGACATCCAGAACTCCATGGAAAAGCAGATGAAGGCCGAGCGTGACCGCCGGCAGGCTATCTTGCAGGCCGAGGGCACGAAGCGCAGCCAGATCCTTGTCGCCGAGGGCGAAAAGGAAGCCGCGATTCTGAAAGCGGACGCGGAAAAGCAGGCCGCCATCCTCAAGGCAGAAGCCGAAAAGCAGGCGGCAATTCTCAAGGCTGACGGCGAAGCGCAGGCCATCATGGCCGTGCAGAAGGCCATGGCCGATTCTCTGGCGCTGCTGAACGAAAAGGCCCCGAACGACCAGGTGCTCAAGCTCAAGGCGCTTGAGGCCATGCAGAAGGTCGCAGACGGCAAGGCCACGAAGATCATCATTCCGTCTGAGCTGCAGGGCTTTGCGGGTCTGGCCTCCGGCATTGCCGAGACGGTAAAGGAGACGAAGTAATATGGCGAAGCAGGACGAGCGCTTTATCAAGGTGCTGAACGAGGGCAGTACCTGGACCACGAACCGTGAGATTTGGGTCGACAAAACGACCGGCGTCAACTATCTCTGGATCGCCTCCGGCTACGCCGGCGGCCTGACTCCGCTGCTCGGCGCCGACGGCAAGCCCCTCGTGACGAGGCTCCCAACCGAAGAGGAATAATTCAAAGGCGTATGCAGTCGGTACGGCTTTGCCCACAGCTGAACTGCATATAAAGTTCCCCGCCGCAGTCTGAATGAACTGCGGCGGGGTGTCTTTTACCCGATGAACCCGATGGTGCTGCGGCAGACGAAGTAGAACAGGCGGTCTTCGCTGTTGGCGAGGATCAGAACGTCCCCGACCTCGCCGAGCACGCTGACGTTGCCGAGCACGAGCGGTCCTGCCGTCAGGGAAACCGTGCCGCGTCCGGCGATATCGCCTGTCGAGCGGTCGCACGGCGTCGGCTTTACCGGCGTCGACGGCATGGGGCCGCAGCCGGCATGGGTGGCCTGATAGAAGAGCTTTGCAAGCTCGTTATAGGCCGCCTCTGCGCTGGGGAAGTCGGTCGTCTCCGTCACGCCGAAGGCGACGGCGCTCAAGCCGCACAGCCGCACGGAGTCCGCGTCAAAATACGGCCCCTCGGCACAGCAGGCTGTCTCCGTGCCCCCGGTGCAGATGGGGTTGGGATAGTAGATCTGGCCGGAAACCTCTAAATTCTCACACGAATCCGGCGTGATCTTCACAAATTCCCCGTCCAGAGGCCCGGTCAGGTTGTCGTATGGAGTTGTGGCCGCTGCGGGACAGTTCAGCGACGAGCCGAGCACGAAATCGCGCGTGATGAACGCGAACTGCTGATAGTCCGTCAGCGCCGCGAAGCGCGGACGGCACAGCAGCTGCAGTGCCGCGACAAGCCCCGGCGCGCAGGAACAGCCGCAGCCGCAGCTGATATCGGCCTCCGTGACCGGCGCGACGGGCCGCTCACCACCCGGCCAGACCGGCGGGAACGGGGGCGGATACGGCGGGAACGGCCCCGGCCCGGGACACGGCGGCGGGCAGGGCGGCTGGCAGGGCGGCGGACACGTCTGCTGGCTGCCGCCGGAGCAGGCCGCGCAGCCCTGAACCGCCTGCGGCTCGGGACAGCCCCCGGTCGTCGTATAATTGCAGGGTTGATTCATAAAACCCCTCCTTCAAAGACAAGAATGTTTTCTGTCTTCCCTACCATATGCCGGGCCTGCCCGTTTGGTGCATGGTTGCAAATCCGGCCGCGTTGCGGTATGATGCAGATACTTGAAAACGCAGAAGGAGAAGCGGATATGAGAATGAAAAAAGCCCGGGCGGCAGCGGCGGCGCTGCTCTGCGCGGCGTGTCTTGCGCAGACGGCGGTTCCCGCGCTGGCAGCAGAGGCATATACGGCCCCCGATGTGACGGGGAAGACGCTGGAGCAGCTGATGGACGACTTCCGCGCTGAGCACGCGCTGACCGGGGATAATTTCGAGATCAGCTTTTACGTGCCGGAAACCGGCGAACAGTATGACTTCAACGAGACGAAAATGCTTTACGGCGCAAGCACCTACAAGCTGCCGCTGAACCTGTATTATTATGATATGCAGCTTGCGGGCGAGATTACCGGGGACACGATGATCACGCAGGGCGCTTCGCTGGACGAGGCGCACTATCAGTCGCTGGTCTATTCCAACAACGAGCTTTCGTATTCCCTCTGGCGGCGCATCGGCGACTGGCCGGAATACAAGATGGCCATGCGCAAATATTTCACCATGACCGACGACGAGATCCCGCAGAATTACTATTATGACCACCTGTTCTGCACGCGCATGATGCTGGACACGCTGAAGGTCATCTGGGACGGGCAGGAGCAGTATCCCGAGCTGATCGACTACCTGAAAATTGCCTGCCCGGACGCGTATTTCAAGACGTATCTCGACGTGGATGAAACGCCCATCGCGCACAAATACGGCAGCTACGAGGGCGCGGAGAACGACGTCGGCATCATCTGGGCCGAGCGGCCGTTTCTGCTGGCCGTGTATACGAGCGGCCTGTCCTATGGGCCGGGCGGCAATGTGGACGCAGCGTATGCCGACGGACAGAGCGCAGGCTCTGTGATCTGCGGCCAGCTGGCCGTGCTGCTGAAGACCTATCTTGACGAGCAGGTGCGGCTGGAACGGGAGCAGGCCGAAAAGGAAGCCGAAGAAGCCCGCCTCGCCGAAGAGCAGGCGAAGGCCGAGCAGGCAGAAAAAGAGCGGCTTGCCGCCGAAGCGAAAGCCGCAGAGGAAAAGAAGGCCGAGGAAGAACGGCAGGCCGAGCTCCAGCGGCAGGCCGAGGAGCAGGCCGCACAGGAGGCAGCGCAAAAGGCCGCCGAGGAAGCCGCCCGCGAGGCCGCCCGTCAGGCCGCGCACCGCAGGCTGGTCATCCGGCTTACCTGCGTGGGCGCGTTCAGCGCGCTTGTCATTGCGCTGGCCGTTGTGCTCATTCGGAAGCTCCATAAGGCAGGCAGGTGCTGATTTGCCTCACGGGATGATCCGGCTGGGCTTTTGATAGCGCTCCTGCTCGGAGAAGACGCAGCCGCAGTATTTCTGCATATAAAAGCCCAGCTCCCGCGCACGGGCCTGGCCGTCGCGGAACATGGGGCGGAAATCCTGATAATAAAATTCCACGCCGTATTCCTCCGCCGCGCGGTAGGCCACGTCGCGCATCAGCTCGTGCTTCTGATAGGGGCTGATGAACAGAGACGACGTAAACGCGTCGAACCCGCCCTCCTTCGCGGCCCGTGCCGCCTCAAAAAGGCGCATTTCGTAGCATTTGACGCACCGGCCCGCGATATCGTCTGCTACCTCGCGCACGAATGGCCGCAGGCCGTAATCGTCGCGCATGAGAAGGGGCAGCTCGATGGTCTTCGCGTATTCCTGCAGGCAGTTCCGCCGGGCGCGGTATTCGGTAAAGGGATGGATGTTGGGATTGTACCAGTAGCCGGTCAGGTCGATCCCATCCGCGCGCAGCGCGTCGATCGGCATATTCGCGCAGGGCGCGCAGCAGATGTGCATCAGTAATTTCATGACGTTCGCCTCCTGTTTGTGCACTAGGGTGTATCTGAAAACTCATGATGTGACCGGCAGCGAGGGATTTTTGCGTTGCGCAAGACATTTTTTCGCAGGAATACTGACGTATTTCAAGGAAAAATGACGCGGCGCACCGCAAAAAGGCCCGCTGTCCGGGTGCGTTGGGAGTTTTCAGATACACCCTAAGCATATCACACATCGCCATTTCTGTACAGATTGCAAAAAAGAATCTGCGACATTCCGTAGAAAATGAACATGGACAAGCGGCAGGAGCAGTGCTATAATTCCATCTAATATCAGATACAAGCAAAACTGAACGCAGAAAGGAAGATGTTCCATGGCTTTTCCCATTGAGAGCTACGCAGCGAAGATCCAGCGGAAGCTGTTAAAGAAGCAGCGTGTGATCGAGGCCGCCTCCGGTCGGCAGAAGGCCGATCTGGTGCTGAAAAACGCGACGTATGTCAACGTATTCTCCAATGAGCTGCTGACGTGCGATATCGCCGTGGCGAACGGCCTGATCGTGGGCCTCGGCAGCTATGAGGGCGAGGTCGAATACGATATGACCGGCAAGATCGTCTGCCCCGGCTTCGTCGACGCGCACATCCATCTGGAATCCAGTCTCGTCACGCCGAAGGAATTCGTCCGCGCGACGCTGCCGCACGGCACGACCACCGTCATCACCGACCCCCATGAGATCACCAACGTCATGGGCACCGACGGCATTGACTATATGTTCCAGGCGACCGAGGGGCTGCCCATCGACGTGCGGTTCATGCTGCCGTCCTGCGTCCCGGCCACGCCGATGGACGAATCCGGCGCGAATCTGGACTACCGCGCCATCGACTCGTTCTACGACTACCCCAGAGTACAGGGTCTGGCCGAGATGATGAACTCCTACGGCGTGATCCACAATGACGCCGAGGTCGTCTCGAAGATCGTCGCCTCGCAGGCGCATCACAAGAAGATCGACGGCCACGCGCCGGGCCTGCAGGGCAAGGATCTCGACACCTACGTCGCCGCAGGCGTCTATTCCGACCACGAATGCGCCACGATGGAGGACGCGCTGGCAAAGCTGCAGCGCGGCCAGTTCATCATGATCCGCGAGGGCACCGCCGCGCGCAATCTGGAAGCGCTTGCTCCCCTGCTCACGCCGCAGTACGCCGAGCGCTGTATGTTCTGCACCGACGACAAGCATCCGAGCGATCTGCTGGAAAAGGGTCACATTGATTATATCGCCCGTGAGGCCATCAACAAATACGGCGTCGACCCCATCATTGCCGTCAAGGCCGCCTGCCACCACGCCTCGCGCTATTTCCTGCTCAATAACCGCGGCGCGATCGCGCCCGGCTATCTGGCCGACTTCGCCGTGATCGACAATTTCAAGGACTTCAACGTCGAAATGGTCTTCAAGAAGGGCGTTCTGTACTGGAACAACGGCGAGCTGCGCGACTTTGAAGCGCCGAAGATCGAGGAATATCTCGACAAGCGCGCCCACGACACCTTCCACGTCTCGACCCTCACGCCCGACGATTTCCGCGACACGCGCCAGAGAGGCGTTCTGGGTATGGTCCCGGGCGAGATCATCACGACCGACAACGGCTATGCCGACCACGTCGATCTGGAAAAGGACATTCTGAAGATCGCCGTCGTCGAGCGCCACAAGGGCACGCATCACATCGGCCTCGGCTACATTCAGGGCTACGGCCTGAAATCCGGCGCGGTCGCGACCAGCATTTCGCATGACTCGCACAACATCATCGTCGTCGGCACGAACTCCGCCGATATGGCGTTCGCCGCGAATTACATCGTCGAGCACCACGGCGGCATCGTCGTGGTCGAAAACGGAACGGTAAAGGGTTCGGTCGTGCTGGAGATCGCGGGCATCATGTCCGACCGTCCGCTGACCGAGGTCAACGACCAGCTTGAGGCGGCCAAGGACGCGGCCTTCACGCTCGGCGTCAGCCGGGGCATCGACCCGTTCATGACGCTCAGCTTTATGGCCCTGCCCGTCATCCCCAAGCTCCGCATCACCACCAGAGGCGTCGTCGACGTCGACACCCAGCAGTACGTATAAAATACACAGAAATAAGTCAACCGGCCCGCAGGCGTGTCCTGCGGGCCGGTTCTGATTTTTATGACCGCCTCCGGCGGTATTCTGTCGGCAGCTCGCCGTATGTCTCCCTGAACGCGGCCGTGAACCGGCTCTGGCTCTCGTAGCCGACGGCCTGCGCGATGGCGGCAATGTCGTTCTGCGTTTTTAACAGCAGGGACGCGGCCTGCTCCATGCGGTGCTTTTTCATGTGTGCGGCGATCGTCTCGCCGTAGACCTGCTTGAAGCAGCGCTTGAGCGTCGTCGTGTTCATCAGATACTTCCGCGACAACTCCTCAATGGTGACGCGCTCGGCGAGATTGGCCGTCAGCTCGTTGTGGACATGGCGGATGATCTGCTCCTGCGAGTCCTGATAGTCGACGGCCTTTTCCGGGCAGGCGATCTGCATGACCTGCTCGACGATCTCGTGCAGGAGCTTGATCTGCATGGTGTCGCCCGCCTTGTAATAGACCTCCTTGCCGCACCGGCGGCTTTCGATCAGCCCGCTCTGCGCAAGTGAACGCAGATGGTGCGAGACGGCGGGGCTGGACATATCGAGCAGCGCCGCGATGTTGATGACGCACTCCTCCCGGTGGCTGAGCAGCCAGAAAATGCGCACGCGGGTCGGGTCGCTCAGCTGTTTGAAGATATCGCACACCGCGCCGAAATGCTCCACGTTTTTCAGCTCCCGGTACAGATCCTCCGTGTGTCCGTGCGCGCCGTGGTCGTGCGGAAGAGAGAATTCCGGCATTTGTCCCATCTCCTTTGTCCGTTTTGGACATTCCGTTCGCCCGTTTGGAAGCAAGCGCCCCGGAGGGCTTGATTTCCGGCGTTTTTCTCAGTATACTGCGGATGTAATGATTAAGCAAGCGTTTAATTCAAAATTTCAAACGGAGGTACTGACCATGAAAAAGACATACCAGATCGAGGTCGACTGCGCGAACTGCGCAAACCTGATGGAGGAAGCCGCGAAGAAGACCGAGGGCGTTGCGAACGCGACCGTCAACTTCATGACGCAGAAGATGATCGTGGAATTCGCCGAGGGCGCAGACGAGAAGAAGACCATGAAGGCCGTGCTCAAGGCCTGCAAAAAGGTCGAGCCTGACTGCGAGATCGAGCTTTAAGCTGCAATTGCTGCTCCGGCAGCGCGGAACGGAGTGTTTGCTATGACAAAGAAACAGAAAAAAATGCTCGTGCGCATCCTCATCACCGCCGTGATGCTCATTGCGCTGAAATTTATCCCCATCACCGGCATCCCGCAGCTGCTTGCCTATGTGGCCGCGTATCTGGTCATCGGCTATGACATTCTGCGCAAGGCCGGAAAGGGCATTCTCAACGGACGCGCGTTTGACGAAAACTTCCTTATGACGCTGGCCACGCTCGGCGCGTTCTTCCTCGCCATCTGGACGAAGAGCGGCGACTATGTCGAGGGCATCGCCGTTATGCTGTTCTACCAGATCGGCGAGCTGTTCCAGAGCTACGCCGTCGGCAGGAGCCGGAAGAATATCTCCGCACTGATGGATATCCGCCCGGACTACGCGAACATTGAGCAGGACGGTCAGCTGACGCAGGTCGACCCGGACGTGGTCGCGGTCGGCAGCATCATCGTCGTCCAGCCGGGCGAAAAGGTGCCGCTCGACGGCGTGGTCGTCGAGGGCACATCCAGTCTCAACACCAGCGCGCTGACCGGCGAAAGCCTGCCGCGCGACGTCAAGGCGGGCGACGAGATCATCAGCGGCTGCATCGATCTGTCCGGCGTGCTGAAGATCCGCACGACAAAGGCATTCGGCGAGTCCACCGTTTCGAAGATCCTCGATCTGGTCGAGAACGCAAGCTCCCGCAAGTCGCGCTCCGAAACGTTTATTTCCCGTTTTGCCAAGGTCTACACGCCTGCCGTGTGCGCCGCAGCGCTGGCGCTGGCCGTGCTGGTCCCGCTGGGCCGGATGCTTGCGGGGGCTGACGCGAACTGGACCGACTGGGTTTACCGCGCGCTGTCCTTCCTCGTCGTCAGCTGCCCGTGCGCGCTGGTCATCAGCATTCCCCTGAGCTTCTTCGCGGGCATCGGCGGTGCAAGCCGGGAGGGCGTGCTGATCAAGGGTTCAAACTATCTGGAGGCCCTGTCCGCAGCGAAGGTCGTCGTGTTCGACAAGACCGGGACGCTGACGCGCGGCGTGTTTGAGGTCACGGCTGTCCACCACAGCCCGCTGGCTGAGGAGCAGCTGCTGGAATACGCGGCGCTGGCCGAATGCGCCTCCTCGCACCCCATCAGCAAGAGTCTGCAGAAGGCCTATGGCAAGGAAATTGACCGCAGCCGCGTGACGGACATCGAAGAGCTCAGCGGCCACGGCATCACCGCCACGGTCGACGGGCACGCGGTCGCCGCGGGCAACAGCAAGCTGATGAAAAAGCTGGGCGTCCAATACTGCGACTGCCACAGCACCGGCACGATCATCCACATGGCTGTTGACGGGCAGTATGCGGGACACATCGTCATTTCCGACGTCGTCAAGCCGCACTCGAAGGAAGCCATCGAGCAACTCAAGCGCGCGGGTGTCCAGAAGACCGTCATGCTGACGGGCGATGCAAAGCGCGTAGCCGACAGCGTAGCCGCCGAGCTCGGCGTCGACGAGGTGCGCAGTGAGCTTCTGCCGGGCGACAAGGTCGCGGAGGTCGAGAAGCTGCTGGCCGCGAAGGGCAAAAACGATATGCTGGCCTTCGTCGGCGACGGCATCAACGACGCCCCGGTCCTCACGCGGGCGGATATCGGTATCGCCATGGGCGCGATGGGTTCCGATGCCGCCATCGAGGCCGCCGACATCGTCCTCATGGACGACGATCCGCTGCAGATCGCAAAGGCCATCAAAATTTCCCGCAAGTGCATCGGCATCGTCCGGCAGAACATTGTGTTCTCTCTGGTCGTGAAGTTTGGCTGCCTCGCGTTCGTCGCGTTCGGCATCGCGAATATGTGGGCCGCCATCTTCGCCGACGTCGGCGTGATGGTCCTCGCCGTCCTGAACGCGATCCGGGCGCTGAAATACAAGGACTGACGGATAAAAATGCAAAAAAGAACGGGGCTCCGCAGGCAGCGGAGTCCCGTTCTTGCCATATTGCGCAGCGCCGGTCAGCCCTCCGCCACGGACGGGCAGGTGCGGACGTATTCGTAGAACTGCGCGTTTGCCGCTTCCATGTACGGCGTGACCCAGAGCGTGCCGACGCCGAGGCACAAAGAGCCGACGATGATCCAGCCGAGGAAGCTCAGGTCGAGCACGAATTTTTCCCACTTGTGGCCGTCCATCAGCTGACGGCTTGCGGTGATGCAGACGTTCCAGCCGTAATCGGGGTGGTCGAGCTTGATATAGTATGCCATAGAATAGGCATACGCCTTGACAATGCCGGGGATGACGAACAGCAGCGACCACAGGAACGTGAACAGCGACGTCATGAGGCCGATGAGGAACGTTCCGCCGAAATCGTCCTGAAAGCCGCGGAACATATCGCCCAGCTGCACGGGCTGATGGTCACGCGCCTGCTTGAGGAAGATATACGCCATGCCGTATTCCAGCGGGCCGACCACGAGCAGCGCGCCGATACCGGGGATGATCCCGGCGGCAGCCGACTCCAGCAGGCCGATCAGCAGGCACACGGCCAGACCCATCATCCAGAGATTCTGAAAAATACCGCCGCCGAGCTGCGCTCTTGCGCGGGCCTTTAATTCTGCACGATCCATAAATTACACAGTCCTTTCTGAATGCTCTTATTTCTTCCTTTTCCCGGACGCGTCCATTATACTGTATGCGTTTCGGGAATGCAAGATTCAGAATTCCGGGACACCTGTGAGGCACAGCGGCAGCACCGCCGCCGTGATCAGCCCCTCGACCAGACCGATCGCCAGATGGATCGGCTGCATGAGCACCGCGAACGCGCCGAGCGGCAGCGCCGTGATGCCGGAGAGCGTCGTTTCCAGCACGACGGAGAATGCGCCGAGCTGCAGCGTTGCAACGCAGCCGAGCACCGACGCAAGCGTCAGGCGCAGCCGGGCCTTGCCCGCGGAAAGATTTCCGCGCATCAGGGGCCGGTAGATAAGGAAATATCCCACGAAGCAGCCGTAGAACGCCATGTTCCAGACATTCGCGCCCAGCGCAAGCAGCCCGCCGTCGGCAAAGAACAGCGCCTGAATGGCAAGAATGACGATCATGGACAAAAAGCCTGCCCACGGCCCCAGCATGGCGGACAGCAGCATGCCGCCGCACAGATGCCCGGACGAGCCTGTGCCGGGGATGGTATAGTTGATCATCTGCCCGGCGAAGACGAGCGCGGACATGACCGCCATTGTCGGAAGCTTCTTTTTTGCCGTCTCCGGTGCGGCAAGCTCCTCCCTGCGCAGCTGCACGAGCGAAACGCCCGCCGCAGCAGCAGAGGCTGCGTACATCGTAACGGCGACAGCAGGAGATAAAAGTGCGTCTGCCATATGCATGGTCTGTTCCTCCAAACTTTTTTGCTTATTATAAGAAGTCTGACCGCCGCGCACAAGCTCCCCTGGGGGATATTTCGGATAAAAAGTCCTTGTGCATCATGACAAATTGCGGCAAAGAAATTTGTGGAAGTCTACCGAAAAATTTAAAATCGCAAGATTGTCGGATAAAAAAAGCAAGTCTAACATTGAACAAACATCCTGTTCCGCTATGATGGAGCTATCCGGAGGCGGCTTTCGGTAAAAGCCGCCCGCCCCTCAAGCACATATTTGTATGAAACCAGACAATTGATACAGGAGGATGCAGACATGGCAACATTCAGATTTACCGCAGGCCCGTGGAACGTCCACGAGGGCAACGAAACCTTTGGCCCCGGCCACCGCAAGAGCATTCCGCTGGAAGAGAAAATGAAGAAGTACGCCGAGATCGGTCTGGCCGGCATGCAGTTCCATGACGACGACGCTGTTCCCGACATGAACAACATGACCGAGAAGCAGATCATCGACTACGCGAAGGACGTCAAGGCAATGCTCGACAAATACGGCCTGTTCGCAGAGTTTGTCGCGCCGCGTCTGTGGTTTGACAAGCGCACGAATGACGGCGGCTTCACCGCCTCCCGCAAGGAAGACCGTGAATTTGCCCAGTGGCGCGCCCGCCGCTCCTGCGACATCGCAAAGGCGCTCGGCACCAAGAAGATCCAGCTGTGGCTGGCCCGCGAGGGCACGCTCTGCGCCGAGGGCAAGAACCCCGTTGAAATGACCCTCCAGCTGCGCGACGCGTTCAACGACATCCTGACCTACCGCGACGACGCGCTCATCCTTGTCGAGCCGAAGCCCAATGAGCCCATCGACCGCTCCATCTGCGGCACTGCCGGTCACGCGCTGGCCGTCGGCGCATACACCGTCGATCCGAGCCGCGTCGGCCTGTGCATCGAATCCGCGCACTCCATCCTCGCCGGTCTCGATCCCGCGAACGACATGGGCTTCGCGCTGGCGCTCGACAAGCTGTGGGGCGTGCATCTGAACGACCAGAACGGCTGCCGCTACGACCAGGACAAGGCGTTCGGCGTCGACAACCTGCGCAACGCGTTCAACCAGGTCAAGGTCCTGTACGAGAACAACTTCGGCGACCGCGGCAACTTTGAATGCGTCGGCCTCGACGTCAAGGCCATGCGCACCCAGCCCGATGAGGACTGCTACCGCCATCTGATCAACTCCAAGAAGATCTTCGAGAAGCTGCTGGCCAAGGTCAAGAGATTCGACTACGAATTCCAGGCCGCCTGCGTCAAGGAGCAGAACTTCGAAAAGCTCGAAATGTACGTCATGGACCTGCTGATGGGCGACTGAAAAAAACCGGGCCGCCGCGCACGGGAAGCGTCCCCAAAAGGTCAGGCAAAATTTCGAACAACAAAGAATCAAGCCGCCAAAAGGGCTTGCCGTCTGTGAATCGCAGGCGGCAGGCCCTTCAGTCGTTCCCGCAGCCAGCTTCCCGAACTCCGGTGTATTCTCCCTTGACATAGTGAACCCCCATTTCTTAGGGTGTATCTGAAAACTCCCAATGTGACCGGCAGCGAGAAATTTTTGCGCTGAGCAAGACATTTTTTCGCAGGAATACTGACGTATTTCAAGGAAAAATGGTGCAGCGCAGCGTGAAAAGATCCGCTGTCCGGGTGCGTTGGGAGTTTTCAGATACACCCTAGTATCAGGTTTTTCCCATACCTGGCTAACAAATGGGGGTTTTCACCGCGCCGGGCGGTTTTTCATGTGCGGTAATTCAGAATGTCGTTCGCGACCGGGGTGTAGAACAGGCGGTGGATCTGGGCGGGGGCCCTGGTCTGGCCGAGGATCCACATGAGCTTTCCCGTGATGGCCTCGGTCGTCATGTCGAACGCCTCAAGCACCTGCGGGCATTCGCGGATCTTGTGCCCGACCTGATAAACGCCGACGTTGCTGCCCTCGTTCTGCACCTGCGTGGTCAGAACGACGGTCTTGCCGCCCTGAATGCCCTCCTCCAGCACGGACAGGAAGTCATTCCCGTCATACGACGGGATGCCGCCCACGCCGAAGCTTTCCAGGATCAGCGCATCGTTGTGCCGGAGCATCCAGCCCGCAAGCTCCGCCCGCGCGCCGGGAATGAGCTTCAGGAGCGCAACGCGCTCGTCGAGCGTGTCATAGAAGACCGGCTCGGGCAGGCAGGCGTTTTCGATATACTGCAGAATGCAGCCGTCCTGCAAAACAGCCAGATACGGGTAATTGATGCTGGAGAAGGCCTCGTAGCTCTTTGTGCGCGTTTTGCAGGCGCGGGTGCCCTGAATGACCTTGCCGTTGAAGACGATCATGACGCCGTGCAGGGTGTCACTGCACGCGCATAAAAACGCGTCGGTCAGATTGACCTTGGAATCAGTCGAGTCAAAGCTGATGGGCTTCTGCGCGCCGGTCAGGATGATGGGCTTGCGCGCCCCCTGAATGAGATAGCTGAGGGCCGCAGCGGTATAGGCCATGGTGTCCGTGCCGTGGCTGATGACGAAGCCGTCGTAGCGGTCATACCGCTCCCGGATGGCCTTCGCGATCAGCAGCCAGTGCGACGGGGCAAGATTCGTGCTGTCCAGCGACAAAAGCTGTAAGCATTCCGCCCGGCAAAGCGCCGATACCGCCGGGACGAAGGACAAAAGCTGTTCGCTCGTCAGCTCCGGCATAAGGCCCTCCGCCGTCTTCCCGGACGCGATCGTCCCCCCGGTGCCGATCATCAGGATTCGTTTCATGGGCGTATCCTCCCGCGTTTTTTCATTATTCTTCCGTCTGCGCCGTATACGGCAGGAACCAGTCGAGGTAGCGTGTCGGCTCTGTTACGGCGCCGCGCGTGGTGTAGAGCGCATAGCTTTTGAACAGGATGGGCGTAATATACCCGCGCTCGCATACACGCTTATAGAGATTATAGGTGTTGCCGCTGTTGACGAGGGCCATGCTGCACAGGTTCATCATGGTGCTGTCGGACAGGTCGCCGTAGTTGAGCGTGCCGGTCGCACCGAAAAACGGCGAGAGGTCAAAGTTCGGAGACAGGCGCACCTCGCCATAATACAGGTCAAAATTCCCCTGCAAAAGCGCCTGTTTGTACTCGGAATATTCCATGGACTTGACCGTGATGTTGAAGCCCAGAGAATTGAGCATTTTCGCGGCCTCGTTGGCCGCCTGCACGCGGATATAGCTCGACGAGCAGACGAGCATCGTGCCCTCGACCGGGACGGAATAGCCCTTGGAGGGGACGTAGAGGTCGAGGATGCCGTCGCCGGTCGCGTCCTCGACGGATGCGCTGGCCAGCTGGTCGTAGTACGAGCCGGTGTCATAGGCGAAGCTGTTGGCCAGCTTCACGTCGTAATACCGGGAATTGGGTGAGCACGGCAGCGTCGACGCGACGGCAAAGCCGCCCAGCGTCTGCTCGACCAGCTGCTCGCGGTCGATGGCGAAGGTGATCGCGCCGCGCAGGCCGTAGTTGGAGAAGACGGGCGAGTTCATGTTGTAGCCGATGTACTGCATGATGGTCGTCTCCTCGTTCCACAGCTCGTAGTCGTTGTGGAAGCCTGCGAACGCGGAGGAGTTCGGGTCCGTCAGAACCATGTTGACCTTCTGATACTCAAAATTATCGCGCACGTCGGCGGCGGTGGACGAAACGGTCAGCGCGATCTCGTCAAAGTCGACCAGCGGCTGGGTATCGCGCCACCAGTTTTCACAGCGCGTGAGCTTCGTCCCGGCAAATTCATACGGGCCTGTGCCCGGCGGGCTGACCTCGTCCTTCGTGCCGGACTTGATGATGGGAATATCCAGCAGCAGCGGCAGGCACTCATATGCCTCGCTCGTCGAGAGCACGAGCGTCAGATCGTCCTGCGCCTCGGCGGAGGTGATGAAGCGCAGGCGCGAACCGTAATATTCCGAGCCTGCGGCGGATTCGATGGAATATGCCGCGTCCGCCGCGGTAAGGGCGCTGCCGTCGTGGAAGGTCACGCCGGAGCGGAGCTTCACCGTGGTCGTGCGTCCGTCGTCAGTGACAAAATAGCTCTCGGCGAGAATCGGTTCTGCCTCGTAGCTGCTTGTCACGGCGAACAGCGGCTCGTAGAGGAAGGAAAAGATGATGCGGTTGTTGAGACTCTGGCAGTTATAGGGCTGCAGGCCGTAATCCGGCTGGTAGGCCAGGCCGAAGGACTCAAGCGCCGTATACGTCTCGGTGACGACCTGCTTGACCTCCTGCTTATCCTCCGAGCCGTTGACCGAGCCGGTCTGCTGGGCGGCGACGGCCTCGTCGCCGACGGGGAAAAGATTCTGCATCCATTCGCTCGTCGCGATCGTCGTGCAGCCGCAAAGAAGGGCCAGACACAGCGCAAGCGCTGTGAGCATCAAAAGCTTTCGTTTCATGCCGGTGCGCCTCCTTTCAGCCGGATGATGGCGGCCTGCGACCCGCGGTTCCCGCCGGTCACGCGATGCGACCAGAAGCGCTCCGGCTGGCATTTGGTGCAGTCCGGGCAGATGTCGATCACCTGCACGCCCGCTCTTTCCAGCCAGATGCGGTTCAGGCGCTTCAGATCGACGTGCGCCTTTTCGCCGTGCAGTTCAATTGCCGCTTCCGCGTCCGGGCCGAGCGATCGCCGCATGGCCTCCGGCACCTCCGGCCCGACCTCAAAGCAGCAGCGGCCGATGCACGGGCCGATGGCCGCATGAATGTGCTCCGGCGCGCAGCCGAATTCCGCCTGCATCCGAAGGACGGCCTTGTATGCGATGCCCTGCGCCGTTCCGCGCCACCCGGCGTGGACGGCGGCGATGGCCTGCCGCACGGGGTCAAACAGCAGCAGCGTCGTGCAGTCCGCACCGAAGCAGACGAGCGCCGCGCCGGGCTCGTCAGTCAGAAGCCCGTCGCAGACGGCGGTCTGCTCCCGCTCCAGCCCTGTGCCGCAGTCCTGCTTGCCGACGCGCAGCAGAAGATCGGTGTGCTCCTGCCGGGTAAAGATCGTTTCCTCCGGCGAAAAGCCAACGGCGGTGCCGAGAATGCGGTAATTCTCCCGCACGTTTTCCGGCCTGTCTCCCCGGTGCGTGCCGAGATTGAGGGAGGACAGCGCCCCCTCGCTCACGCCGCCGAAGCGCGTGGAGAAGCAGTGCACGCTCCCGGAAAGCGCGTCGGCGGTCAGATATTCAAGTGTTCCGTGGTGAATGGTGTGAAACATGGGCTTAATTCGCGTTCTGGCCGCGTTCGGCGGCGAGATCCTTGTCGCGGCAGCATTTTTTGTATTTTTTTCCGCTGCCGCACGGGCACGGGTCGTTCGGGCCGACCTTGATCTTCTTGACGACAGGCTGACGCTTGACAGTCTTGTCGCCTCCGGCACCTTCGCCGGTGACCTTCGCCACGCGCTGGCGCTTGATCTCCTCGTTCGTCTTGATCCGGACGAGGAAGACGCGGCGGACGATCTCTTCTTTAATTGCGTCGTTCATGGCCTCGAACATATCAAAGCCCTCGCGCTTATACTCGATGACGGGGTCTGTCTGCGCGTAGGCGCGCAGGCGGATGCCCTGCCGCAGATCGTCCATGGCGTCGATGTGATCCATCCAGAATTCATCGACCACACGCAGCGTCACGACGCGCTCAATCTCGCGCATGACGGGAGACGTGAACTGCTCTTCCCGCTTGGCATAGGCGCGCTGCATGAGAGACAAAATCTTCTCTTCCGCCTGCTCCCGCGTGAGCGCGGCCAACTCCTCGTCGGAGAGAAGCCATGTGCCCGTGGGGAAGAAGATGGGCTCGAAATGCGTCATCATCTCGAAGAAATGCTGCTTGTCGGCCAGCTTCGGCTGCTCGCCGAAGGCGCTGGCAACGTAGGTATCCACATAGAACCGCATCATGGACTGGATGTTCTTCCGCAGATCCTCGCCGTCGAGCACCTGGCGGCGCTGCTCGTAAATGATCTTACGCTGGACATTCATCACGTCGTCGTATTCCAGCACGTTCTTTCTGGACTGGAAGTTGCGGCCCTCGACGGTCTTCTGCGCATTCTCGATCGCGCCGGAGAGAATTTTGGCGTCGATAGGCGTATCCTCGTCGATGCCGAGCGTCTCCATCATGTTCATAATGCGCTCGGAGCCGAACAGGCGCATGATATCGTCCTGCATGGACAGATAAAACCGCGTCTCGCCGGGGTCGCCCTGACGGCCGGAACGGCCGCGCAGCTGATTATCGATGCGGCGCGACTCGTGCCGCTCGGTGCCGATGATGAAAAGGCCTCCTGCCTGCCGGACAAGCTCTGCCTGCTTGTCCGTCTCGACCTTGAAGCGCTTATACGCTTCGGTATAGGCCGCGCGTGCGGCCAGAATTTCGGGATCCTCCGTCTCGGCGAAGGAATTGGACTCGGCGATCAGCTCGTCGGACAGGCCCTGCTTGCGCAGCTCGTTCTTTGCCATGTATTCGGCGTTGCCGCCCAGCATGATATCGGTGCCGCGGCCGGCCATGTTCGTCGCAATGGTCACGGCGCCCAGATGGCCCGCCTGCGCGACGATCTCGGCCTCCTTTTCATGGTGCTTGGCGTTCAGGACGTTGTGCGGGATGCCCTCGCGCTTGAGCATCTGCGAAAGATGCTCGGATTTTTCAATGGAGATCGTGCCGACCAGAACCGGCTGGCCCTTGGCATGGCATTCCTTGATCTGCGCGATGACGGCACGGTATTTGCCTGCCTCGGTCTTATAAACAACATCGGGGTCGTCAATGCGGATGACGGGTTTGTTCGTCGGGATCTCGACAACGTCGAGATTGTAAATGCCGGAGAATTCCTCCTCCTCGGTCAGCGCCGTGCCGGTCATGCCGGAGAGCTTGTCGTACAGACGGAAGAAATTCTGGAACGTGATGGTGGCGAGCGTCTTGTTTTCGCTTGCGACCTTGACGCCCTCCTTGGCCTCGATGGCCTGATGCAGGCCCTCGTTATAGCGGCGGCCGTACATGAGGCGGCCGGTGAATTCGTCGACGATGATGACCTCGCCGTCCTTGACAACATAGTCGATATCACGCTTCATGAGGCCCCTTGCCTTCATGGCCTGATTGATGTGGTGCGAGAGCGTGGCGTTTTCGGGGTCGGCCAGATTTTCTACATTGAAGAACTGCTCGGCCTTTTCAATGCCCTTCTGCGTGAGCGACACGGAGCGGTCCTTTTCGTCGACGATGTAATCGCAGTCATACTGATCCTGCAGCTCCTTGCTGTCCGTTGTAGAGAAGACCTGCTTTTTCAGGCGGGAGACGAAATAATCCGCCATTTCATACAGCTTGGACGATTCCTCGCCCTTGCCGGAAATAATGAGCGGGGTGCGCGCTTCGTCAATGAGGATGGAGTCGACCTCGTCGACGATGGCGAACGCGTGGCCGCGCTGCACCATCTCCTGTTTGTAGATCGCCATATTGTCGCGCAGGTAATCGAAGCCCAGCTCGTTATTCGTGCCGTAGGTGATATCGGCGGCATAGGCTGCGCGGCGCTGCTCCGCGGTCAGATCGTGGACGATGAGGCCGACGGAAAGTCCTAAGAAGCGGTAGACCTTGCCCATCCACTCCGAGTCGCGCTTGGCAAGATAATCGTTGACCGTGACGATGTGCACGCCCCTTCCGGCCAGCGCATTCAAGTATGCAGGCAGGATTGCGACGAGCGTCTTGCCCTCGCCGGTCTTCATTTCGGCGATGCGGCCCTGATGCAGCACGATGCCGCCCACGACCTGCACCCGGTACGGGCGCATACCGAGCACGCGGTCGGCTGCCTCGCGGCAGACGGCGAACGCCTCCGGCAGCAGCGCGTCGAGCGTCTCACCGGATGCGTAGCGATCCTTGAATTCCTGCGTCTTTGCGCGAAGCTCCTGATCGGTCAGCTTTTTATACGGCTCCTCGAGCGCCATGACGGCCTCGACCTGCGGCTCGAGCTTTTTGACCTCTCGCTCAGAGCGGGTGCCGAATAGTTTTGTAAACAGTCCCATGGTAAAAACCCTTTCTGCGCCGCGCGGTACGCGCTGCGGTACGTATTCTAAAGTGAGATTATACCACATATATGGCGGCAAAAAAAGAAGAAATTGTGAATTTCGGCGGCTTGATTTACCCATGCTCTGCTGATAAAATGAGTTTGATTTTTATGGTATCGAGGTAATCTGCTATGGCTATCCGTCTTGTGGCCGTCGATGTCGACGGCACGCTCGTCACTGCCGACCAGCGCGTTCTGCCGCGGGTGCAGGCCGCGGCGCAGCGTGCGCTGGAGCACGGCATCCAGCTCGTTCTGTGTACCGGACGCGCGCCGGGAGAGTGCTGGTACATTTTAGACGCGCTTCCGCAGATCCGCTACGCCGTCACGCAGACCGGCGCGATCGCACAGGATCTGAAGACCGGTGAAACGCTCTACCACTGCCCGCTGTCCCCGGATGATGCGCGGCTGATCTATTCCCACGTGCGCCGGTACGACGGGCTTGTCAATTTCTTCTCCGGTGGTATTGTGTATAATGCCAAGCAGCAGATGGCGCAGTTTGAACGCTATTATCCCGCCGACTTCCGGTGGCTGTTTGAGCAGTCGCATGAATTTGTCGACGATCTGGACGCCATGGTCGCCGGTTGGGGTAAACCCGTAGAAAAGCTCTATGTGCCGTTTTCCAGTCAGGAAGAGTGTGAAAGGGCCATGGCCGATCTGACAAAGCTGCCGTATTTCGTGACAGGCGCGGGCTACGTTGATCTGGAGGTCATGAACCCGAACACCAGCAAGGGCATTGCGCTTGCAGCGCTGTGCAAAAAACTCGGCATCCCGCGCGAGCAGGTCATGGCCATCGGCGACAGCGGCAACGACGCGGCCATGCTCGACTTCGCGGGTGTCGGCGTCGCAATGGGAAACGGGGAAGAAGCGCTCAAACAGAAAGCGGATCTGATTGCGCCGACAAATGAAGAAGGCGGCGTGGCCGACATGCTGGAGCTTGCAATCAAAGGAGAGATATAAAATGGGCGTACAGGATCTGACAGTACAAATGGTCGTCATCGTCGTCATCGGCGTATTCTTTGCGTCGTTCATGGACGCCATCGCGGGCGGCGGCGGCATTATTTCCGTCCCGACGTATCTGCTCGCGGGACTTCCGATGCACTTTGCGCTGGGCACAAACAAATTTTCCTCCTCCATCGGCACCGCGTTTTCCACGGGCCGGTATATCAAAAACGGCTATGTCGACTGGAAGCTCGGCATTCCGTCCATCGTGCTGGCGCTCATCGGCTCGTTCTTCGGAACAAAATTGCAGCTGATGATCTCCGAGGTGTACTTACAATATCTGCTGCTGATCGTGCTGCCGGTCGTGGCCTTCGTCGTGCTGCGCCAGCGGCAGCTGCCGGAGGAGCGCGGCGATATCGAGCCCAAAAAGCAGATGGCCATCGTCTATCTGGCCGCGCTCGTCGTCGGCGCGTACGACGGGTTCTACGGGCCCGGCACGGGCACGTTCCTGCTTCTCATTTTCTGCAATCTCGGCAAGCTCGACGTGCGCACGGCGGGCGGCAATGTTAAACTCGTGAATTTGTCCTCCAATATCGCCTCGCTCCTGACCAGCCTGTTAAGCGGCAAGGTCTTCCTCGTCCTCGGCCTCATCGGCACGGTGTCGAGCATCCTCGGCCATTTCATCGGCGCGGGACTCGCCATCAAAAACGGCTCGAAGATCGTAAAGCCCGCTATCATCATCGTCCTCATCCTGCTGGCCGCAAAGGTCGTCCAAGGGTTGATTGCGGGATGATATATCATAAAACTGCACTGCCGCTGTAGGGGCCGACGACTCTGTCGGCCCCTTAAATGTTGCAGATTTGCTGAAAATATCAGAGAATTCGCAGCGGGCGGACAGAGTCGTCCGCCCCTAGGGTGTATCTGAAAACTCCCAACGCACCCGGACAGCGGATCTTTTCACGCTGCGCTGCACCATTTTTCCTTGAAATACGTCAGTATTCCTGCGAAAAAATGTCTTGCTCAGCGCAAAAATTTCTCGCTGCCGGTCACATTGGGAGTTTTCAGATACACCCTACGTACAATTCGGAAAATTGCAAAAACCTATGCCTTTGACTGCTTGTTTTGCTCCATTGCAAATCCCCACGGAATCTGCTATAATAAATCGTTAAGTTATGCAGTTCGGAGGAAACGTACATGGAACGCAAACCCGTTGTGATCGCGCAGGAGGCGCTGGAGAAGGAAGCCGCTGTCTGCGAGCAGATCAAAGCCCTTTGGGCCTCGCGCGGCAGGACGCCGCGGGCCTTTGTCGATACATACGGCTGCCAGCAGAACGAGGCGGATTCCGAACGCATCCGCGGGATGCTGCGTGCAAGCGGGTATGAGATCGTGGACACCGAAGAGGGCGCGGACTGCATCGTCATCAACACCTGCGCCATCCGTGAGCACGCGGAAACCCGCGTCTACGGCAACGTCGGCGCGCTGGTGCACACCAAGGCCCGGCACCCGGAGCAGAAAATTTTTCTCTGCGGCTGCATGATGGGCCAGCCGCAGGTCGTCGAGCGCATCAAAAACAGCTACCGCCACGTCGACGGCGTGTTCAATCCGCACGAATTATGGCGCTTCCCGGAGCTGCTGCAGAGCGTGCTGCGCACGAACAGGCGCATTTTTGCTGTGGACGATTCCGCGGGCAATATTGCCGAGGGTATCCCCGTCGTGCGCTCGTCCGATCTCAAGGCGTGGGTGTCGATCATGTACGGCTGCAACAATTTCTGCTCGTACTGCATCGTGCCGTATGTGCGCGGGCGGGAGCGGTCAAGACAGCCCGAGGAGATTCTCGAAGAAGTCAAGGGCCTCATCGCGGCGGGCTATAAGGACATTACGCTTTTGGGCCAGAACGTCAACTCCTACGGCAAGGATCTGGGGCTGGGCGTTGATTTTGCCGACCTCATGGCCGAGATCGCACAGCTGCCGGGAGACTTCTGGCTGCGCTTCATGACGAGCCACCCGAAGGACGCAAGCAAAAAGCTCTTTGACACCATTGCGAAATACCCCAGGATCGCCAAGCAGTTCCACCTGCCCTTCCAGTCCGGCAACGACCGGGTGCTGAAGGCCATGAACCGGCACTATAACCGCGAGGAATATCTGAAGCTGGCGCACTATGGCCGCCAGATCATGCCCGAACTGGTTCTGACCAGCGACGTGATCGTCGGCTTCCCCGGCGAGACGGAGGAGGAATTCGAGGACACGATCAGCCTGATTGAAGACGTGCGCTATGACGCGCTGTTTACCTTTATCTTCTCCCCGCGCGCGGGAACGCCTGCCGCGAAAATGGACGATCCGACGCCCAAGGAGGAGAAAAACCGCCGCTTTGACCGGCTCTGCGCCGTGCAGAACCGCATTTCGCTGGAAATTCATCAGGGCTACGTCGGCAAGACCGTCCGCGTGCTCTGCGACGGCCGCGACAAGGACCTGCTCACCGCCCGCACTGAGGGCGGAAGACTCGTCCGCTTCGCGGGAGACGACAGCCTGATCGGCCAGTTTTTGGACGTGACGATCACAGGCTGCACAACGTGGAGCCTTGTAGGCGAGAAGCGATAACACACACCCAATGCGAATTCGTACCGCATCTGCCCGCTTGGTTGTAGGGGCCGACGACTCTGTCGGCCCGATAGATGTTGCGAATTCGCCGAGAATTTCCGAAAAACGCTGCATTCTGCGGGCGGACAGAGTCGTCCGCCCCTACGATAAAATATGGCGAGCGCCTGCGAATTCGCCAAAAGTCAGCATGAAATCCGCAGCACCTTACAGAAAGAGAAAACCCGGAGGTTTTGATTATGGCCGAACTCACCCCCATGATGCAGCAGTATTATGCGGTCAAGGAGCGCAATCCTGACTGCCTGCTGTTTTTCCGGCTGGGCGATTTTTATGAGATGTTCGAGGAGGACGCGCGCATTGCTTCGCGCGAGCTCGATCTGACACTCACCTCGCGCGACCATGCCAAGGACAAGAGCGCAGAGGACAAAATTCCCATGTGCGGCGTGCCGTATCATTCCTCGGAGAGCTATATCGCGCGGCTGGTTGCCAAGGGCTACAAGGTCGCCATCTGCGAGCAGATGGAGGACCCGGCGCTGGCAAAGGGGCTTGTAAAGCGCGACATCATCCGCATCGTAACGCCCGGCTCTGTGACGGAAAGCTCGATGCTGGTGGAATCCAAAAACAATTATTACGCCTGCGTCTACGGCGCAGCCGGTACATACGGCCTGTGCTTCTGCGATGTGTCGACCGGCGCGTTCAGCGCGACGCAGGTTTCCGGCGCCGACGCCATGCAGGACGCACAGAACGAGCTTGGCAGCTTTCTGCCGTCCGAGGCCCTTCTGGGCGGCACGGCGGCGGAGGACGGCGCGCTGGCAGATTTCCTGCGCGACCGCTTCCACACCTGCGTGAACATCGGCACGGACGCGCAGTTTGACTCTGCGCTGTGCGCGGCTGCCGTGACGGCGCAGTTCGGGCAGTCGCCGGAGGCGCTCGGCCTTGCGAATATGCCGTGCGTCATTGCAGCGGCGGGCGCGCTTCTGACCACGCTGCGCGATCTGCAGAAAAACGAGCTGCCACACATCCGGGCGCTGGAATTATATATTGCAGGCAAGTTCATGCAGCTCGATCTTGCCGCGCGGCGGAATCTCGAACTGACGGAGACGATGCGCGCAAAGGAAAAGCGCGGGAGCCTTCTGTGGGTGCTCGACAAGACGAAGACCGCCATGGGCGGCCGTCTGCTGCGGGCGTGGATGGAGCGGCCGCTTCTCAGCCCCGCGCAGATCACGCGCCGTCTGACCGCCGTGGAGGAGCTGGTCAAAAAGACCATCGACCGGGAAGAGCTGATCCTGTCCCTGCGCGAAATTACAGACTTTGAGCGCGCCATGACCCGCATTATGACGGGCACGGCCTCCTGTCGCGATCTTGCCGCGCTTTCACAGGGCGCGGCGAGTCTTCCCGCCGTCAAGGAGCGGCTGTCCGGGATGCGTTCGCCGTATCTGCAGACGCTTTTTGAGCAGCTTGACACGCTGGCAGATCTCAAGGAGAGGATCGACGCAACCATCGTGGACGATCCTCCGTTTCTGCTGCGCGAGGGCGGCCTGATCCGCGACGGCGCGAACAAAGAGCTCGACGAGCTGCGCGCCGTCCAGTCCGGCGGCAAGGGGATGCTCACGCAGATCGAGGCCCGCGAAAAGGAAAAGACCGGCATCCGGAACCTGCGCGTGGGCTATAACCGCGTGTTCGGCTATTATATCGAGGTCGCAAAGGGCCAGCTGAATCTGGTTCCGGACAGCTATATCCGCAAGCAGACGCTCTCCACCGGCGAACGGTACATCACGGAAGAACTCAAGGAGCTGGAAAGCACGATCTTAACGGCGAAGGACCGCATTGTCGCACTGGAATATGACCTGTTCGTGGCGCTGCGGCAGTTTGTCGCGGGAGAAGCTGCCCGCGTCAAGCAGACGGCGCAGGCCGTCGCCCAGCTGGATGTGCTGTGCAGCTTTGCCGCCGTCGCCGTTCACAATCATTACTGCAAGCCCGAGGTCGATCTCGGCAATACCGTATCGATCACGGCGGGCCGCCATCCAGTCGTCGAACAGATGCTCAAAAACGCGCTGTTCGTGCCGAACGACACGCTGCTTGGCTCGGAGGACTGCCGCACGGCCATCATCACCGGCCCGAACATGGCCGGTAAATCGACCTATATGCGGCAGGTGGCGCTCATCGTCCTCATGGCGCAGATGGGCTCGTTCGTCCCGGCGCAGTCGGCGCACATCGGCATTGTCGACCGGCTGTTCACGCGCATTGGCGCATCGGACGATCTGGCCTCCGGCCAGTCGACATTCATGGTCGAGATGACCGAGGTTGCCGATATTCTCAAAAACGCGACGCCGCGTTCGCTTCTCATCCTCGACGAGATCGGCAGAGGCACGTCGACGTTCGACGGCATGGCGATCGCAAGAGCCGTGCTCGAATACGCGGCCGACCGCAAGCGGCTGGGCGCGAAAACGCTCTTCGCCACGCACTATCACGAGCTGACGGACATTGAGCAGGCGCTGCCGGGCGTCAAAAACTTCAACATTGCCGTCAAGAAGCGGCAGGGGGACATGATCTTCCTGCGCAAGATCGTCCCCGGTGCGGCGGACGACAGCTACGGCATCGAGGTCGCCAAGCTCGCGGGCATTCCAGATCGGGTCATCACGCGCGCGCGGGAAATTCTCAAGGATCTCGAATCCGGCGCGCCAGAGCGTGCAAAGCCCGCCGCCGCGCCCGTGTCCGATCAGGTTTCCATGCTCGATATGCAGTCGGACGAGCTGCGCCGCGCACTTGAAGCCATCACCGTCGAAACGCTCACACCCATCGAGGCGCTGAACCAGCTGTACCAGCTGAAGCAGCTGCTGTAAAGAGGCTGCCTGTAGGGGCCGATGCCTGCATCGGCCCGGCAGAATGCAGCGTTTTTTACGGGAATCTTCAGCGAATTCGCAGCTTCCCAATGGGCCGACAGAGTCGTCGGCCCCTACAGATTCTCTCGGAAAGGGGCTTCTCCATTATGGCCCGCAAAGCGTCCCACGCGATTTCTTACCGGCTGACGAAATTTGAAACGATTGCCGGGTGGCTTTATCTGCCGTTTTATCTTCTGATTCTGAATCTGCTTTTGCAGCTGGCGAACGTGAAATTCTCGCTTGGCATGACGGCACTGACGATGAATCTCGTCTATTTTGCCGTGAATCTGCTGGCCGTGCTGCTGATTTTCCATGGATTTTTGCGGCAGTCGTTTTTCGGCGGCTCGTTCTGGAATTTTGTGCAGGCGCTGGTTCTGGGCTTCGCGATGTATTACGCGGGCACGTGGGTGCTGCAATTCGCGCTTTCCCGGCTGGCTCCCGGCTTTACGATCTACAATAACGAAACGGTCGGTTCGCTCATTTCCGACAATCAGTATGTCATGCTGGCCGTGACGGTTTTCCTTGCGCCGATCATTGAGGAGACGCTTGTGCGCGGGCTTGTCTTCGGCTCCATTCAGCCGACGTCGCGCGTCATGGCGTATCTCGTGTCCGTTATTCTGTTCACGCTCATGCACAATTGGCAGTATTTCATGCTCTATCCTGCCGGAAAGGTGCTTCTGAGCTGCATTCCGTATCTGCCCGCCTCCGTCGCGCTGGCCTGGACGTATGAAAAGGCCGGGACGATCTGGGCGTCCATCTCGCTGCACGCCATTGTCAACGCGCTGTCGTTCGGGCTTTTGCAGCTGAACTTCTGATTGGGAGGGGCTTTATGCCGAAGATCATTCAGCTTGACCGCCATGTCGCCGATCTCATCGCCGCAGGCGAGGTCGTCGAGCGCCCGGCGTCCGCCGTCAAGGAGCTGGTTGAAAATTCCATTGACGCAGGCGCAAAAAATATTACAATAGAATTACAAAACGGCGGCATGACTTTCCTGCGCATCACCGACGACGGCTGCGGCATGGAGCCGGTCGACGCCCGCACGGCGTTTCTGCGCCACGCGACGAGCAAGATCCGCAAAAAAGAGGATCTTGCCTGCATCGGCACGCTTGGTTTCCGGGGCGAGGCGCTGGCGGCCATTTCGTCCGTGTCGAAGATCGACCTGCTCACGCGGGCGCAGGGCGTGGAAAACGGCGTCCGGCTGCATCTGGAGGCGGGGCAGGTTCTGTCCGAGGAGCCTGCCGGATGCCCGTGCGGCACGACAATTTTGGTGCGGGAGCTGTTTTACAACACGCCCGCGCGGATGAAGTTCATGAAATCCGACGCGGCGGAGTCCTCCGCTGTTTTCTCCGTCGTGCAGCAGCAGGCGCTCGCGCACCCGGAGATCTCCTTCCGCTTTCTGAAGGACGGGCAGGAGCAGCTGCACACTGACGGGCAGGGCGACCGCATGGCCGCGATCTACGCCATCTACGGCCGGGAGCTGGCCAACAATATGCTGCCGGTCGACGGCAGCTGGGAAAAGCTGCGCGTGCGCGGCTTCGTCACGAAGCCGACCGCCACGCGCGGCAACCGCGCCTGGCAGAGCTTTTTTGTCAACAACCGCTATATCAAATCCCGTCTGCTCTCCGCCGCGCTGGAGGAGGCGTACCGCAACCAGATCATGGTGGGCCGCTTCCCGGCCTGCGTGCTGGAGATCGATATGCCCGTGCAGGCCGTGGATGTGAACGTCCACCCGGCCAAGACGGAGGTCAAGTTCTTATCCGAGCGCGAGGTCTTCGACGCGGTGCACTATGCCGTTTTGTCCACGCTCTCCAGAGCGGCGGGCCGCCCGGAATGGAAAACGCCGGAGAAAAAGCAGGAGCCTGCTCCGCAGCCGCAATCACAGCCAAAGGCTGTCCAGCCGCCGAAGCCCGGCTTCTATCAGACCATGCAGGCATCCGAATACCGCCGTCAGGCTGCGCAGCAGCCTGTGCAGAAGCCGGCCCAGCCCGTGCTGGCCTCGCCGGTGCAGCTGCCGCGCTCCGAGCCTGTGCCTGCGCAGCAGAGCTTTCCGCTTCCGAAGCCGGAAGCAAAGCCGGAGGTCAGACCGGAGCCGAAGCCCGAACCGAAGATTGAGGTCAGGCCCGAGCCGAAGCCGGAACCCGTCAAAGAGCCGGAAGCACAGCAGGCGCTTTCTGTCCCGGAAGAGCCCTTCCGCATTATCGGCGAGGCGCTGCACACCTATATCATTGTCGAGCAGGGCGAGGCCGTTCTGTTCCTCGACAAGCACGCCGCGCACGAGCGTATCCGCTTTGAGGCGCTCAAAAAGGAGGACCATCCCATCATGGCCCAGCTGCTGCTGGCCCCTGTTTCCGCAGAACTTTCACGTGAAGAGGCCGCTGCCGTGCTGGAAAACAGGGCGCTTCTGGAGCGCTGCGGGTTCGAGACGGAGGACTTTGGCGGCGGAGACGTGCTCATCCGGCAGATCCCGTCCGACGTGGACGTGGAGGACGCAAAGGCGCTTTTGCAGGAGCTGGCGGGCGATCTGCTGGCCGGAAAAACGCTCGACCCGGACAGCCTGCGCGACAATCTGCTGCACACCATCGCCTGCAAATCGGCCATCAAGGCCGGATGGCAGACATCTGATGAGGAGCTGCGGCGGCTCGTGCAGGAGGTTCTGTCCCGCGACGATATCAAATACTGCCCGCATGGCCGTCCCGTCTGCGTGACGCTCACGAAGCGGCAGCTGGAAAAGCAGTTCAAGAGGGTCTGAGCATGGACAGGATCATCTGCGTCGTCGGCCCGACGGCCTCCGGCAAGACGAAGCTTGCCGTGCAGCTTGCGAAGCTGTACGGCGGCGAGGTCGTCTCCTGCGATTCCATGCAGATCTACAAACACATGGACATCGGCACGGCCAAGCCCACAAAAGAAGAAATGGAGGGCGTTGCCCACCATTTAATTGACATGGTTGAGCCAGGCGAGGATTTTTCCGCCGGAAAATACGTGCAGCTGGCAGACAGCTGCGTGCAGGACATTTTATCGCGCGGCAGGACCGCCGTCATTGCGGGCGGTACGGGGCTGTATGTCGACAGCCTCATCGCGGGCCGTTCATTTGCGCCCGTCCCGCAGACCGGCAGGCGCGAAGCGCTTGAAACGCAGCTGCGCGAAAACGGCGGAGAGGCCATGCTGGCGCGTCTGCGCGAAATTGACCCGGAGGCCGCTGCGCGGCTCCATCCGGCGGACGAAAAGCGCATTGTCCGCGCGCTGGAGGTCTATGAGGAAACCGGCAAGACCATCACGCAGCACAATCTGGAAACGCAGGCCATCCCCCCGCGCTACCGGCCCGTGTGGCTGGGGCTTGATTACAGCGACCGCGCCGTTTTGTACCGGCGCATCGATCTGCGGGTCGACAAAATGCTGGAAGACGGACTGCTGGACGAAATTCGCGCGCTGCTCGCCCTCGGCGTCAGCCCGAAGGCGACCGCCATGCAGGCCATCGGCTATAAAGAATTTTTTGGATACTTAAACGGCGCGTGCACGCTGGACGAAGCCGCTGCGCTCTGCAAGCAGCGCTCGCGCAACTACGCCAAGCGGCAGCTGACCTGGTTCCGGCGCAATCCGGACATTCACTGGCTCCGGCTGACGGGCACGGAAGATTTTTCGGAGGTTCTTTCCGCCGCTCGACAGAATATTCCTTTTTCCGCGTTTTGAATATGGTACGATATGGGTGTCAGATCATTGGGGAGGCTCTGATGCAATGGACAAGGGCATTGGAGCAGAGCCTCCCATATAAAGAAAAGGAGCCGATACCCATGCAAAAAACAACAGAGAATTATCAGGACGTTTTTCTGAACCAGGCCCGCAAGGACCGCACGATGCTGACCGTTTTTCTGATGAACGGCTTTCAGATGCGCGGCATTATCACGGGCTTTGACCAGTTCGTGATCATGCTGCAGTCCGACGGGCGGCAGCAGATGATCTATAAGCACGCGGTGTCTACCATGACGCCCGCCATGCCCGTCCACCTGACGCAGGGCTGAGCACCGTTCTTGCTCCTGCGGGAAGGAGCGCTATGAAGCAAGGCAAATCCTATTTTACAGTCATCCTCTGGATCCTGCTGGCCGCGATCGCCGCGTATTTCGGCTATCACGTGATCAGCAGTCTCTATGCACCCCTTATGACGGCCACCGTCACACCATACGAAGCCGGGGCGGGCTACTACGCCTCCGGCTTTGTCGTGCGTGAGGAGGAGCTTTTATATTCGCAGTACGGCACGACCGTTCTGAGCTGTGCCGAAGGCGCGCACGTGGCCGCGAACGACACCGTCGCCACCGGCTACCGCTCCGAGGACGCACGGCTCCGGCAGACGCGCATGGACGAGCTGTCCGGCCAGATCGAGCAGCTTCAGTACGCGTGGAGCGCCGTCTCCAGCGTCTACGATCAGGCTGCTCTCGACGCGGACATCGCGGATGCGCTTGCGCAGCTGAGCCGGTACCTGGCGCTGCGCGACATGAATTCCGTCTCCGATCTTTCGCCGGAGCTCAAGGGCCTCATCCTGCGGCGCACGGGAAGCGGCGCCGACAGCGGCGCGCTGCAATCGCGCATCAGCGCCCTGCAGGCGGAGCTGGATACGCTTGAGGCGCAGTCCGCGGGCGATACCAGCGCCATTTCCGCGGGCAGGGCCGGAACATTTTCCGCCGCCGTCGACGGCTATGAGGCCGTGCTGACGCCGGAACGGCTGATGGACATGACCGTTGCGGAATTTGAGGCCGTCCAGCCGGACGAGGCGGACGCCCACGCCATCGGCAGGCTCATCACGTCCACGACCTGGTATTACGCCTGCGTCGTGCCCGCAAGCGAGCTTTCCGATGTGGAGGAGGGCGACCGCGCCACGCTGACCTTCGCCCGCGATTATTACCAGCCGGTCACCATGCGCGTGGAGCGTCTGGGCGAAAACGAGGCAGGCTCCCGGCTGCTGGTCCTGTCGTCTGACCGGGCATTGCAGAACGTAACGCTCCTGCGGCAGCAGTCGGCGGAGATCGTCTTCACGTCCTACGCCGGGCTGCGCGTCCCGAAGTCCGCCGTCCGTGTCGAAAACGGTCAGACGGGCGTGTATATCCTCGAAGGGACGCTCGCCAAGTGGAAGCCCATCACCATTCTCCACGATACCGGCGAAAGCTATGTCGTCACGCTCGACACCAGCTCGACCAACAACCTCTGGCCGGGCGACGAGCTGATTATCAACGCGAAAAATCTATACGATGGAAAGGTCGTCAACTGATATGTCTACAATTGCTGAAAATATCGCGAATATCCGCGCCCAGATGGCTGAGGCCGCAAAAAAAGCCGGACGCGACCCGTCCGAAATTCTGCTGTGCGCCGCGACGAAGATGAATGACGCCGAGCGCGTGAAGGAAGCCGTCGCCGCAGGCGTCGACTGCTGCGGCGAGAACCGCGTGCAGGAGATCCAGGCCAAGCGCCCGCTGGGCGCATACACGGGAAAGCCCCTGCACTTCATCGGCCATCTGCAGACCAACAAGGTCAAGTATCTCGTCGGCGTGGTCGATCTCATTGAGTCCGTCGACCGGCTGGAGCTGCTGGAGTGCATCGAAAAGCAGGCGGAAAAGCTGGGCGTCGTGCAGAACATTCTCTTTGAGGTCAACATCGGCAATGAGGAGAGCAAATCCGGCTTTACCCCGGCCGAGGCCGCCGCGCTTGCCGCCCGAATGGCCGATTTTCCGCACACGGCGCTCAAGGGTCTGATGGCAATTCCCCCTGTGAGCGAATTTCCGGGCGAAAATTGCAGATATTTTGCCGAAATGCGCAATCTTTTTGTTGACATAAGGGCAAAAAAATACGATAATGTGTCCATGGAATGCCTGTCGATGGGCATGAGCGACGATTTTGCCGACGCCATCACCGAAGGCTCGACCATGGTGCGCATCGGCACCGCAATTTTTGGCAAACGGAACTATAACATCTGACCGACACGCCGACACGGCACAATTACATAGAATAGCAAATCTGGAGGATACATTACAATGGGATTTATGGATGACCTGAAGAAGCTCACGAAGCCGTATACAGAAGACGACGACGATTTTGATGAATTCGATGACGACGCCCGCCCCAGCCGGCCTTCCCGTTCGTCCTCGGCGCCGAAGCCCTCGTATCGCAGCAGCTTCGATCTGGACAGCGATGAGTTTTCCTCGACCGGCAGCAGCGCTTCCACCGGCCGCCGGACGCTCGGAGGCAATAACTCCGCCGGTACGCAGAGCGGCAAGGTCGTGAACATTCACGCCACGGCCCAGCTGCAGGTCGTGCTCGTCAAGCCCGACCGCTTTGACAGCGTGACCGAGATCGCGGAGCATCTGCGCAGCAAGCACGCGGTCGTCCTCAATCTGGAATCCACGAACAAGGACGTCGCCCGCCGTCTGGTCGATTTCCTGTCCGGCTGCGCCTATGCGCTCGACGGCAAGATCAAAAAGATCGCCATCAGCACCTACATCATCACGCCGTACAACGTCGACTTTGTCGGCGACAATCTGATGGACGAATTGGAAAACAACGGCGTCTATCTCTAATCGTACAAGGGGGCAGCGTCCATGTTCACACCGCAGGAAATTCAGGAGCAAACCTTCTCCAAGGCCGTCTTCGGCGGCTATGATATGCAGCAGGTCGACGATTTTCTCGAACCGCTGACCGACGACTACATCACGCTCTATAAGGAAAATTCCGTGCTCAAGGCCAAGATGAAGATCCTGGTCGAAAAGCTGGAGGAATACCGCGCGCAGGAGACGAAGCAGTCCACTGCCGCAGCCGATGCAGAGGCCAAAAGCGCCCAGCTGCTCAAGGAAACGCAGGCGCGGTGCGCCGCCATGCTGCAGAACGCGGAGGTCAACGCGCAGACCAATGCGCAGGTCAACGCCGCGAACGTGCAGCTTGCGCAGCTCAATCAGCAGCTGCACGCCGAGCAGGAGCGGCTGGATTACGCCAAGCAGACCGCGCTGAATTTCATCTCCGTGGTCGAGCGCGACATTCAGGGCCATCTGGAGCTGCTTGAAACGCTCAAGGCCCGCGATCTGACGCGCGAAGCCGCGCCTGAGCAGCCGCAGCCTGCGCATGAAAAGCCCTACGACTGGCAGGCAGAGCAGCCCGCAGCGCCCGCTCCCGCTCCCAGTGAGGACGCAGAGAAAATCGCGACGGAGATCTCCGACAACCTCGAAAAGCTGATCGGCAGCGACAGCGGAGCCGAAACGAAGACCGCCTCCGCGCCCGCACTGTCCAAGCAAAGCGCACGCCCCATGCACCCCGAAAGCGCGACGATCAAATTTGAAGATCTCAAATTTGGCCGCAATTACGACCCGACATCATCGAAGTAAGCCGTGCAAAACTCCCCCACCGGCCGGTGGGGGCGTTTTTTATCCTTCGCTGTGCAGTGCCGCCAGCAGCGCGTTCAGGCGCAGCTCTTCGTCCGTGCGGCGGAGATAGACACGCCCGCTCAGCCTTTCCGCGAACAGCGCCTCCGGCGCTGCTTCTCCTGCGGCCAGCATCCGCTTTTTTGCGGGCGGGAGCGTCTTGAGGAACGCTTCCAGCCGTGCGGCGGCTGCGTGATCCTCCGCCTGATAGAGTGCGGCGAGGGCTTCGGGCGGGTGGGCACGCGTGTATTTTGCGCAGGCCGCGCCGCCGGACGCGTGCTGCCGCAGGCGCTTTTCCATGTCGGCGGCAATGCCGGTATACAGACTCCCGCCCCGGCAGCGGAGCATATAGACGAAATACATTACAGCTCCGTCAGCGCGTTCGCGATCGCGGCGAAGCCCGGAATATCCAGCGTCTCCCCGCGCACCGTGGGCGCAAAGCCGCAATCTTCGATCACGGCGGCAAGCGCGGGCTTGTCAAACTGCGAAAGCCCGGATGAAAGCGCGTTCAGAAGCGTCTTCCTGCGCTGGGCGAACGCTGCGCGAACGACCTTGAAGAACATGGTCTCGCTTTTGATCTCGCAGACCGGCTCTTTCCGCATGGTGAGCTTTAAAACCGCGCTCGTGACCTTCGGCTGCGGGATGAAGCAGCTTGCCGGTACGTCGAACAGCAGCTCCGGCTCGGCGTAATACTGGCAGAAGACGCTGAACGCGCCGTAATCGCCCTTGCCTGCGGGCGAGCAGATGCGCTGCGCGACCTCCTTCTGCACCATGACAGTCACGGCCTCGAACGCACGGCTCTCCAGAAGCGCTGCCAGCACGGGCGTCGTGATATAATACGGCAGATTCGCGCAGGCCATTGGGCGCAGGCCCGAGAACTCCTCCTGCACGAGCTTCGCGATGTCCGTTTTCAGAATGTCGCCGAAGATGATTTCCAGATTTTCATTGCCCGCCATCGTCTCGGCCAGCACGGGCTGGAGCGTCCGGTCGACCTCGACCGCGACGACCTTTTTCGCGTACCGGCACAGCTGCTGCGTCAGCGGCCCGATGCCGGGGCCGACCTCCAATACGCCGCACGTCTCGTCCACGCCGGATTCCAGCACGATGTTCTGCGGCACCCAGCTCTGCGTCAGGAAATTCTGCCCCTTGGCCTTGGAAAAATGGAATCCGTGCCGCGCGAGCAGCGCCTTGATCTCGTTGATATTGCAAAGGTCCATAGTCGGCCTCCCTGTCTGATTCTGAGGCTATGATACCAGAAAAAAAGCCGGTTTGCAACGCATTTCCGTGTCCGCGGGGGATTGACAGAACCCCGGAAACGTGCTATTGTAGCATCCAGAAAAGGCTGAGACGAAGACACGTCCCGGCACCGGCAGCGCATCACAGAGAGAGGCTCGTATGCTGCAAGAGCCTTTGCGCGGCCCGCCCGGATACCGCTTCTGAGCCGCGGCGCGGAAATGCGCCGCCGGGTTCTCCCGTTACAGAGACACAAAGCGACGGATGTTTTTTCGTCCGTAAGCAGGGTGGAACCGTGGAGCGTACAGCGCCTCACCCCTGAAACGACAGGGGTAAGGCGTTTTTGTTTTGCCCCAAATCAATTTAGGAGGCAGAAAACCATGTCCGAAAACAATGAATTCTCGTTTGAAAACCCGCAGTACCGCAAAACGTACTGGCACACCTGTTCCCACGTCATGGCGCAGGCCGTCAAGCGCCTGTGGCCGGAGGTCAAGCTGGCCATCGGCCCGTCCATCGACAACGGCTTCTACTATGACTTCGACGCTCCGTTCAACTTCACGCAGGAAAATCTCGACGCCATCGAGGCCGAGATGCGCAAGATCTGCAAGGAAAAGCTGAAGCTCGAGCGCTTCGAGCTGCCGCGCGAGGAAGCCATCAAATATATGCAGGAAAAGGACGAGCCGTATAAGGTCGAGCTGATCAACGACCTGCCCGAAGACGCGCACATCTCGTTCTACACGCAGGGCGAGTTTACAGACCTCTGTGCCGGCCCGCACCTCGATTCTACAGGCCGCATCAAGGGCAACGCCATTAAGCTCACGCAGTGCTGCGGCGCATACTGGCGCGGCGACTCCAAGCGCAAGATGCTGCAGAGAATCTACGCCGTCGCGTTCCCGAAGAAGGAAGAGCTTGACCAGTATCTGGCAGAACAGGCAGAAGCCCTCAAGCGCGACCATAACAAGCTGGGCCGCGAACTGGAATACTTCACGACGGTCGACTGCATCGGCCAGGGCCTTCCCATTCTGCTGCCGAAGGGTGCGCGCGTCATTCAGCTGCTGCAGCGCTGGGTCGAGGATGTCGAGCAGGCGCACGGATACCTGCTGACCAAGACGCCGCTCATGGCCAAGCGTGAGCTTTACAAGATCTCCGGCCACTGGGATCACTATCTCGACGGTATGTTTGTCCTCGGCGACCCGCAGGATGAGACGAAGGAGTGCTTCGCCCTGCGTCCGATGACCTGCCCGTTCCAGTATCAGGTCTATCTGAACCGCGGCCGTTCTTACCGCGATCTGCCGATGCGCCTCGGCGAAACGTCCACGCTGTTCCGCAACGAGGACTCCGGCGAAATGCACGGCCTCATCCGCGTGCGTCAGTTTACGATCTCCGAGGGCCATCTGGTGCTCCGCCCGGATCAGCTGGAGGATGAATTCCGCGACTGCCTTGATCTTGCCAAGTATTGCCTCAGTACAGTCGGCCTGCTTGACAAGTGCACGTTCCGCTTCTCCCAGTGGGATCCCGCGAACCCCAAGAACAAGTACGAGGGCACCAAAGAGCAGTGGGATCACGCGCAGAGCGTCATGGCAAAGATCCTCGACGATCTCGACGTCAAGTACGATATCGGCATCGACGAAGCCGCGTTCTACGGCCCGAAGCTCGATATCCAGTATAAGAATGTCTACGGCAAGGAGGACACCCTCGTCACCATCCAGATCGATATGCTGCTGGCTGAGCGCTTCGGGATGTACTACACGGATGAAAACGGTGAGAAGAAGCTGCCGTATATCATCCACAGAACGAGCCTTGGCTGCTACGAGCGCACGCTGGCCTACCTGATCGAGACGTATGCCGGTGCGCTGCCCACATGGATGGCGCCGGAGCAGGTCCGCTTCCTGCCGGTCACGGACCGCGCTGTTGACTACTGCAAGGAGCAGGCCGCAAAGCTCACCGCGCAGGGCTACCGCGTGACGGTCGACACCCGCAGCGAGAAGATCGGCAAGAAGATCCGCGACGCGCAGATGGAGAAGATCCCTTATATGCTCGTCGTCGGCGACCGCGATATCGAAGCCGGTACCGTCTCCCCGCGCAACCGCGCAGACGGCGACCTCGGCGCCATGACGCTTGATGCCTTCACCGCCGTCCTCAAGGACGTTGTGGACAACAAGCTGAAAAAGTAATCGACCACACCCGCCCCTGTCCGGCTGGACATGGGCGGGTGTAACGGCCTGCGCTTCATCGGTACGCTTGACAAATCAAAAGTGTCTGGTATCATAAAAATAACCAAGGCTCCTTCCGCAAGAACGGTTTGGCCTCGGTTAGTTAATCAGCTGCAAGTAAAACTCGAAACCGTCACTTTGCCGAGTGGCGGTTTCGGCCATTTATGCGGATGGTGACCGTGAATCCAAAGATATGGAACGTGATCGTAATCGGCATCTTATCACCTCCTTTACGAGGTGAGACAAAACCGCCTATCGCTGTGTTGGAGCCTCAGGGGTTCAGAAGAACCGTACCTATTCTGCCAAATCAGTCGAAACCTGTCAATCTATGCCGGGATAAAAGACCCGCCCCGGGCAGCTGCCCGGGGCGGGTTCTGCATAGAAAGCGGATCACTCAATGTCGTGGTTGACGACGGGGGCGGGCTTGTCGAGCTGCTCGGGGTGGGACAGCAGGCGCTTGAGGTGCTTGAGCGTGGTGGCGTAATAGAAGCCGTCGCAGATGCGCTCGTCGGTGTTGACGGTGTAGTCGATGTACTTGCGGCGCACGACCGTGCCGTCGTCGAGCACCTCGTTTTTGTGGTACTTGCAGCCGAAGGAGACGAAGACGGGCATATTGCCGAAGTCGTACAGATGGTGCACGATGGGCGGGATGCCGAGCGAGCCCATGGAGGTAAAGAAGATCGAGGCGTGGAACGGGCTGACCTCCAGCAGGAACTTCGGCAGGAAGCCGAAATAATCGATGGTCTTGAGCAGCCAGATCACGAATTTGAACAGCACGCCGGGGATAAACGACAGGAATTTCGCGGTTTTGTCAAAGTCACTGCCGCCGATGGCCTGCCCCTGAATACCGGCGATGCCCTTGTTGAGCTTTTCATAGATATCGTCGATGGTGTCGGTCGGCTTCAGATGAAGCTTCGTGATCGACTCCGGCGCGGAGGTGTCCATTGAGGTCTTGACGACCATGCAGAACTGGATATCGTCGTCGCGCGAATAGACCTGCTGCCCGGACAGGAAGCGGTTGAGCGCCGGATATTTCGCCACGCACTGGACATAGGCAGCCAGAAATACGTGCGTCACGCCGAGATTCGTATAGCCCTGCTTGCGCTTTTCGCGGATATAGCGCTCCATCGGGCCGATGTCTACGGACTCGCGGATGAAATTGGACGATCCGATGCGCGTCGGCATGATATAATTGGCTACGACCGCCATCGGATCGAGCGTGCGCAGCCTGCGGCCGTCGGGCCGGTCGCCCCAGGTGGGGTGGTACGCGCCGTCGAGATAGACCTTCGCGCCGAGCAGCGTCAGAATCCCGGCAAGCAGGAACAGCATATCAGGCAAAATCTGCCGCAGCTGCGGCCAGTTTTCCCGCGTGAATTCCTTCTCGTGCATCCCGGCCAGAATGCCGAGCGCAGCGATCAGCAGCAGAAGCAGCGGGATCGTGCTTTTGATGTGGCCGGAGACGGTCACGGCGTAAAACGCGGCGATGGCGAGATAGGCGATCCAGAACACGAACGTCAGCCACAGATACGGTGAGACGAGCGTGATCTTGATGCCGTAATAGATCGCAAGCAGAATGACGGGCACGGATGAACGGTAGAACCGGTCGCTGCCATTGCACAGGATATTCAGCACATAGAGCACACAGCCCACGACCGGCAGCACGACTAAAAACCACACCGTCTTTGCGTCTGCGCCTTTCCCGCAGACATTTGCGATGCGAAGCGCTGCCGAGGCCAGCATGACCAGCGCGGCCAGCCAGATAAGCGGATTCTTCCGGCTGACATAGTAAGCAACTCTTTTCTTCATAGCTTTATCATACCAGCCGCAGGCAGAAAAAGCAAGAACTCTGGGGGAACAGGGAAAATTTCCGTGCGGCTGCAACAAAATCGGCCAAACACCCGACATGATAGACGTCAGTATGCTGAACACAATGCAAGTAACCGATCAGCGGTTACAAAAGGAGGAATGCGGCTTGGACGAAAAGGAGCTGCTGCGGCAGCTGCAAAAGCAGCGCACGGGTGCGCTGGAGCAGGCGGTCGCACAGTACGGCGCATACGTTCTGGCCATCATCCGCAACCGCAGCCGCGGCGTTCTGACGCCGGAGGACCATGAGGAAATTGCCTCAGACGTGTTTTTCGCGCTCTGGAACGGCGCGGCGCGCATCGAGCGCGGGCAGCTGCGGCCATGGCTCGGCGCGGTGGCGCGGAACCGGACGGCGGAGGCCATGCGGAAGCAGAACGTCTATCTTCCGCTGGAGGACGATACGCTCATCACGCTCGACCGGCTCTGGGAGCAGATGGTGGAACAGGAGCGCTGCGCGGCCATTGCGCAGGCCATGCGCGCCCTGCCGGATGAGGACCGGGAAATTTTTTACCGGTTTTACGATCTGTCGCAGACAGCCGCGCAGATCGCGGAGGACTTACATTTGAACGCGTCGACCGTGCGCTCGCGCCTGATGCGCGGACGGCGGACACTGCGCGAGGCTTTGGAAAAAGGAGGTCTGTTTTGTGAAAACGACGTGGGATGAGCTCATGCGCTATGCGCCGGAGCAGGAGATTCCGCTGCCCCCGATGCAGGACGGCGAGGGTGCGCGGATTTTGAGCAAGACGATGGGAAAAATCAAGGAAACGAAGCGGAAGCCCGCCCGGCCTGTCCGGACGGTTCTGATTGCGGCGGCCGTCGCGGCACTGCTGTGCGGCAGTGCGTTTGCGGCGCACTCCTTCGGCTGGTTCGACCGGCTGTTCGGCGAAAAAGCCGCGCTGGTCAAGGACCATGTCACGAGCTATGACGAAAAAACGTCTACAGGGCTCACACAGCCGGCGTACACCGAGGAAGAGCAGGCCATGATCGCCGAGGGCACGATGCAGGTGCCCGACACTGCCGATTTGGCGGATACGGGCGTATCGGCCACGATGGAGAATTTCGTGTTTACGCTCCAATCCATGCTCGTCTCGAAGGATTCTGTGCTTGCGGTCATGCGCGTCGACGCGCGGACGGACAAGGCCGCGGCGACGCTTGCCGCGCTGCCGGAGGCCAGTGACAACGAGAAGGAGATGGCCCGGATGCTGCAGGTGCATGTGCGCAACAACATTGACTTCCGCGGAGATCACAGTCTGGAATGGAAGCTTGGCGGCATGGGGATGCACATCATTCAGGTGGAAGGACGCACGGCGTATATGGTTCTGACGAACAACGGCGGTGAAATTGAACCGGGCGACCGGCTGCTGTTTCAGGCGTGGTATCAGGACAAGACCGTCGATCTGTTTGAACTTGCGGTGCCGGATCAGCTGGAACAGGAACTGGTGATCGAGTTGGACGATCCATACTGGAAGACCGCAACGATCACGCCGATCTCCTTCCGGCTCGACGGGACTTCCTCGCCGCAGAGCAGCGATTCCGTGACTATCACATTGAAGGACGGAACAAGCTTTGATCTTGCCAGCAAGGAAAACGGCTACGCGTACAGCGACTATGGAACCTACGGTTCCATGAGTTCTTCCGGCATCGGAATGCCGGAAGAGGACCGCACAAAGAAGACTTGGCTGTTCTCCCAGCTGATCGATCTGGATGAGCTGGCCTCCGTCACCGTGTGCGGCGTGACGTACCCTGTTTTACAATAAAAACAACGCAAAACGACATAATCGGAATACACGCATCACAAATAAGCATTTCAAATCTGCTGCCGGGTATGCTAAACTGAGAAAAAACGCGGCAGGAGGAATTTAAAATGCAGGAATTTGATCTGATCGTGATCGGCGGCGGCCCGGGCGGCTATCTCTGCGCGGAACGCGCGGGAAAGGCGGGGCTGCGGACAGCGCTGATCGAAAAGCGCGCGCTGGGCGGCACCTGTCTGAACGAGGGCTGCATCCCGACAAAGAGCCTTCTTTACTGCGCCAAGCAGTATCAGGCGGCGCTGCACGGCGCGGAATACGGCGTGACGGCGCAGAACGTCTCCATCGACCACGCGCAGGTCGTCGCGCGGAAGGACGGCGTGGTCAAAACACTCGTCCGGGGTGTGGGCGCGGCAATGAAGGCGCATGGCGTGACGGTTTTCGCCGCCGAGGGCCGGATCCTAGGCAAAACGGGGGAGCGCTTTGAGATCGCCGCAGGCGGCGAGACACTGTCCGCGCCGCGGCTCGTGCTGGCGTCCGGCTCCAGCGCCGTGATCCCGCCGATCCCCGGTGTGCGGGAAGGACTTGCTTCCGGCTTCGTCATGACGAACCGCGAGCTGCTTTCCCTTTCGGAGCAGCCGGAATCGCTCGTCTGCATCGGCGGCGGCGTGATCGGGCTGGAAATGGCGTGCTATTTCGCGTCCATCGGCACGAAGGTGACGGTCATTGAGATGATGCCCAAGATCGCGGGCAGCACCGACCCGGAGATCTGCGAGCTGCTGATGCGGACGTACAAAAAGCAGGGCATGGACTTCTGCCTGAACGCCAGAGTCGAGGCTGTCACGGAGCGGAGCGTCGTGTATTCCGACGCTTCCGGGCGGCACGAGATCGCCTGCGGGCGCGTGCTGCTGTCGGCGGGACGGCGGGCGGATGTGACGGGGCTGAATGTGGAGGCGCTCGGCATTGCGCTCGAACGCGGCGCAGTCGTGACAGACCGGCAGATGCGCACGAACGTCCCCGGCGTCTGGGCCGTCGGCGACTGCAATGGCAAGCTGATGCTGGCCCACACGGCCTATCGCGAGGCAGAGGTCGCGGTCAACGATATGCTCGGCAAAAAGGACGCGATCGACTATTCCATCATCCCCTCCGTGATCTACACCACGCCGGAGGTCGCCTGCGTCGGCGAAACGGAGCAGAGCGCAAGGGAAAAGGGACTGGACGTGCAGGTGGTCAAGGCGCCGATGGCGCTCTCGGGCCGGTATCTTGCAGAAAATCCGAAGGGAACCGGCTTCTGCAAGCTGCTCTATGACCGGAAAAACCGCTGCGTCGTGGGCGTCCATATGGTCGGCTCCTATGTCTCGGAGATCATCTACGGAGCGGCCATGATGGTGCATTCCAAGCTCCCCGTGCAGCATCTGGACAAGATCGTCTTCCCCCACCCCACAGTCGGCGAGGTCGTGCGCGAAGCGCTGTTTCTGCTGTGACCAGGCAACCCCGGAACTTTGGCACATAGAAAACGCCCCGAAGCGGCTGCTTCGGAGCGTTGATACTGTCAAAAAACCATGAAGTGCAGTCGGACGACAGAGCAGCAGGGGAAGAGTGAAGGGGGCAAAGAGCCCCCTTCGCGTTCAATCAACCTGTTTTCCGAACTTTTTTAAAGTTCGGAAAACTGCCTCAGCGGGGCGAAAAGACTTTTTCGACACGCTGAAACGCCCCGAAGCGGCGGCTTCGGGGCGTTCGCTCGATCTGTCAGTCTGCGTAATCCTTCATTTCCTCGCGGCGTGCGCGGCAGGCGGCAAGCTTTTTGACGCCTGCGCAGATCTCGTCGAGGAAGCCGACGACGACAAGCACGGTGCCGATCACGGCCATGACCGCGCCCGCGATCTTCAGGATGCTTTTGATGGATTTCATATCAGTGCCCTCCTGTTTTTTCTTCAGTATAAGCCTGTTTTTTCGATTTTGCAAGGGGTTTAGTAACCGATAATTTAATCGACAAGAGTTACCAGCGAGAGATTTTGCCGCAGATGAAAGTTTGAAAGCGCAGGAATACTTTGTGTATTTCAAGCTTTTCAAACTGCACAGCTGCGGTAAAAGATCCGCTGGTAACCGCAGGCGATTGGATCATCGGTTACGATCAACGCGGACAATGAAATCGGCCTTTCTGGGCTTTGCGGGGGCGGGCTCCTGCGCGGCGTAGCCGAGGATGCAGTGGCCGATGCCGGCGTAATTCTCGCTCACGCCCCATTTTTTCATCAGCGCCTTGCCCTCCGCGCTTTCAAACTCCTGCCGTGCCCGGTGGATCCAGCAGCTGCCGAGGCCGAGGCTGTGCGCGGCGGCCATCATATTGCCGATGACAAGGCTGCCGTCCTCGACCCATGTATTCACATTCGTGTCCGCGAACACGACGCACACGACCGGCGCGCCGTAGAACGGGTGCGCGGCCGGATTTCCGAGGATCGACGCGTTCATTTTTTCCAGCTGCGCGATATCGTCCGGGTTTTGCAGCACGACGATCTTCCCGGCCTGACGGCCCATGCCGCAGGCGGCATACGTTCCGGCCTCCAGAACGGCGTCCAGCTTTTCCTTCTCGACCGGCTGCGAAAGATACTTCTTGACGCTTCTGCGGGTCAGCAGGCAGTGCAATACTTCGTTCATGACAGTCCCTCCGTTTTATTTTTCTTTTCCCGCGCCTTCCGGGGGCGTGGTGATGTGGACATGATTGTTGATGTGATCGATGCAGTAGCAGTAATAGCCATTGCACTTCGAGCAATAGCGGAATTCGAGGTTCGGATAGTCCGTATCCGTCCGGCCGCAGACCGTGCATTTATGCCGGTAGGGCTTCTCGCCGGATTTGGAGCGGTAGGAGCCTGCCCAATTGGGTTTCGGGCGGGCATTTGTCGTGGTCGTGCGGTAATTCTTCCGCTGCCGGTAGCGCAGTGCGTCGGGCAGGATGTTTTTGACGTCGCTGCCGAAGAAGAGGAAGTAGTTCAAAAGCGGCACGACGGGCAGCAGCCAGTAGAACGAGAGGAACGAGGCCAGCTGCAAGGACGAGAACACGTTCAGCACCGTGAAGCCGAGATAGACCCACGCCATGTATTTCATCTTGATGGGGATGAAGAAGAACAGCAGCACCTTCGCCTCCGGCGCGATGGTCGCGACGGCGAGAAACAGGCTGAGGTTCAGCGCGGACGCGTCCGCTCCGGCGCCGAGCAGCATTGCAGCCAGATCGGTCAGCACAAGTCCGGTCAGATAATAGAGATTGAAGCGGAACGTGCCCCAGTAGCTCTCCAGGATCTTTCCGAACTGATAATAGCAGAACAGCGAAACGGCAGCCAGAAGCAGCCCAACTCCGCCGACGTCATTTAGATAGGTAAAGATGTACGAAAACAGCCGCCAGACCTGTCCGCGCAAAATGGCGGAGCGGCTGAAGCAGAGATAGCTGTAGACGATATTGCTGGGGTCGATGTACGAGAGCGCAAAGACCGCCAGATTTCCAATGGCAATGACGAGCATGAGATTCGGAATGCCCTTGCCCCGGTTTTTAAGGCAGAAGCGTTCAAACCGTCTGCGAAGATCCTTCATAGTGTTCACCCTCCTGATGTTCAGGTTTTATCATACCGGCTCCGGGCGGAAAAATCTACCCTGCAAATGTAAACATTCTGTTCTGCATGGAGTATGGGCGGGTTCCCGCTGAGATAAACCGGGAATTTTGCCGAAATCAAAACTTTTCTCTTGACTTTTCCGGCGGGTTTTGTATAATCAGGGTACAACTGAACAGCCTTATCAAGAGTGGTGGAGGGAACGGCCCAATGAAACCCGGCAACCTGCGGATGCAAGGTGCCAAATCCGGCGAAGGAATCGAAAGATGAGGGAGAGAACCGTATATCGTTCTGCCCCTCGGGCAGGGCGCTTTTTTATGCCCGGAAAGGAATCAGATATGAACAACAGAAAAATCTTTACTTCAGAGTCCGTTACACAGGGACATCCCGATAAGCTGTGCGACCTTGTCTCCGACAGCGTGCTCGACGCGGTGCTCGAGCAGGATCCCATGGGCCGCGTCGCCTGCGAGACGGCGGCGACGACCGGCATGGTGCTCGTCATGGGCGAGATCACCACGTCCGCCCGCATCGACATCGCCCAGATCGCCCGCAAGGCCATCTGCGACGCGGGCTATGACCGCCCCGAGATGGGCTTCGACGGCCACAGCTGCAATGTCATGGTCGCCATGGGGCGGCAGTCCCCGGATATCGCCATGGGCGTTGACAATGCGTATGACGACGGTACGACCGGCGCAGGCGATCAGGGCATGATGTTCGGCTTCGCCTGCACGCAGACAAAGGAATTGATGCCCGCTCCCATCGCCTACGCGCACAATCTCACCAAGGCGCTGACGCACGCGCGGGAATCCGGTCTTCTGCCCTGGCTCCGCCCGGACGGCAAGAGCCAGGTCTCCGTGGAATACGGCCCTGACGGGATGCCCTCCCGCATCGATACTGTCGTTGTTTCCACTCAGCACGCAGACTCCATCGCCATCGACGATCTGCGCAGGGCCGTTATTGAGACGGTCATCGAGCCGAACCTGCCGTCGCGCCTGCTGGACGAGAACACAAAATACTACGTGAACCCGACGGGCCGCTTCGTCATCGGCGGGCCTGCGGGTGATTCGGGCCTCACGGGCCGCAAGATCATCGTCGACACCTACGGCGGCTACGCGGCCCACGGCGGCGGCGCGTTCTCCGGCAAGGACCCCACGAAGGTCGACCGCAGCGGCGCGTACATGGCACGCTACATCGCGAAGAATTTGGTCGCAGCCGGTCTGGCCGACGCCTGCCAGCTGCAGCTGGCCTACGCCATCGGCGTGGCGCACCCTGTTTCCGTTCTCGTCGAGACATATGGAACCGGCAAGATCGCGGATGATAAGCTGGCCCAGCTTGTGCGTGAATGCTTCGACCTGCGCCCGGCGGCCATCATCAAAACGCTCGATCTGCGCCGCCCGATCTACCGTCAGACCGCCGGTTACGGCCATTTTGGCCGTGCGGAGCTGGATCTGCCGTGGGAAAAGACGGATATGGTGCAGACTCTGCTTGCAAAAGCGTAAAAAATAGGATATAGTATCCTTGTATGTTTGCATACAAAGGAGCGAAATAGCATGAAAAAAATCGAGATCATGGGCTGCGGCTATATCGGCCTCCCCACCGCTATCACGTTTACGCTGGCGGGCTATGAGGTCTGCGGCTTCGACGTAAAGGATACCGTCGTGGACACGCTGAACGCGGGCCATATCCATATCGTAGAACCCGGCCTGCAGGACGCCATGACGAAGGCCATGGCAACCGGCCGTCTGCACTTCACGACGAAGCCGGAACCTGCCGACGTCTTTATCATCTGCGTCCAGACGCCCTACCGCGAGACGGAGGAGCACAAGCGCGTGTCCGATATGCGCTTCGTCGAATCCGCCGCGAAGGAGGTCGGTTCCGTCCTGCGCGCGGGGAATCTCTGCGTGCTCGAATCCACCTCGCCTCCCTACTCCACGCGCATGGTGGAGAAGATTGTCTCTGAGGTGTCCGGCCTTGCGCCGGAGCAGTTCATGACGGCGCACTGCCCGGAGCGCATCATCCCCGGCCGGATGCTCATCGAGCTGCGCGAGAATGACCGCATCATCGGCTCGAACCGCCCGGAATCAGCGGAGTTTGCAAAAGAGATCTATGAAAAGGTCGTCACCGGCGGCACGATCCGCCTGACGGACGATCTGACCGCCGAGATGTGCAAGCTGACGGAAAACACGTTCCGCGACATCAACATCGCCTATGCCAACGAGCTCAGCAAGGTCTGCGACCGGCTCGGCATCGACGTGTTCAAGCTCATCGAGCTTGCCAACTGCCACCCCAGAGTGAACGTGCATACCCCCGGCGTCGGTGTCGGCGGACACTGCATCGCGGTTGATCCGTGGTTCATCCATGAAAAGTTCGAGGATATCACGCCGCTCATCTATGAGGCCCGTCTTGTCAACGATGGCAAGCCCGCTTGGACGGCGGACCGCATCGCGCGCGACGTGAAGCCCGGCGCAAAGATCGCCGTGCTCGGCATGAGCTTCAAGGCCAACATTGACGATACGCGCGAAAGCCCGTCCGTCCTGTTTGCGAACATCCTGAAATCGCGCGGCTATGAGGTTCTTGCCTGCGAGCCGTATATTCGGGGCGACGTGGCGGGATACCATAATTATTCTCTTGCCGAAGCCATGGCGCAGTGCGATTATGCCGTCATTACGCTCATGCACAATGTCTTCAAGGAAAACAAAGCCCTCATCGCCTCCAGACCGTATTACGACTGCGTGGGCCTGATGGAGCAGTAAACAAACAGCCCAGCCGCTGCAAGCGGCTGGGCGCTTTTGCTATAGAAATGTGCCATTTTCTCGCCCCTGCGGGGCAACCGGAAATGATGCACAAAAACTTCATGCACCGGCATTTGCGCATTTTCGTGGTGCAGTGCTCACGCATGAAGTTTTATGCCAGCAGGTTTTGCGTGCGGCAGAGGCTGGCGTAGATGCCGTCTTTTTTGAGAAGCTCCTCGTTCGTGCCGCGCTCGGCGATGCGGCCGTCGGCAATGACGACGATCTCGCCTGCGGCGCGGATGGTGGACAGGCGGTGTGCGATGATGAGCGTGGTGCGGTTCTTTGCCAGCTCGTCAAACGCGTGCTGGATCTTCGCCTCGGTCAGCGTGTCAAGGGCGCTCGTCGCCTCGTCAAGGATGAGGATGGGCGGATTTTTAAGGAAAATGCGCGCGATGGAGATGCGCTGCTTCTGTCCGCCGGACAGGAGCGTGCCGCGTTCGCCGACGTAGGTGTCGAAGCCGTCGGGCATGGCCATGATATCATCGTAAATTTCCGCGCGCTTCGCCGCCTCCACGATCTCCTCCATCGTCGCGCCGGGCTTACCGTAGCGGATGTTTTCCAGAATGGAATCGGCGAACAGAAACACGTCCTGCTGCACGATGCCGATGGAGCGGCGCAGGGACTCCTGCGTGACGCTGCGCACGTCATGGCCGTCGACGGTGATCGAGCCGCCGGTCACGTCGTAAAAGCGTGGAATGAGCTGGCAGAGCGTGCTCTTGCCGCCGCCGGACGGACCGACGATGGCGACGGTCTTGCCCGCCGGGACGTGCAGGGACACGTCATGCAGAACCTCGGGATCGTCTTCATAGGAAAAGCTCACGTTCTCGACTCCAATTTCGCCGCGCACGTGCGTCAGCTCAAGCGCGTCCGGCGCGTCGTGCAGCTCCGGCGCGGTGCGCATGATCTCCAAAAAGCGCTCAAAGCCCGCCGTGCCGTTGGAGAACAGCTCCGTGAAGTTTGCCAGCTTCCGGATGGGGTTGACAAAGGACGCGATATAGAGCGTGAACGTCAGAAGATCGACCGTATCCATCTGCCCCTTCATAATGAGCAGGCCGCCCACAGTCACGACGGCCACGGACAGGGAGCTTGTGAAAAACTCCATCACGGCCATGAAAATGCCCATTTCCCGGTGGAACATCTTCTTGGAGGTCTTGTAAATGTCGTTCGAGCGGTCGAATTTTTCTTCCTCGACGTGCTCGTTGGCGAATGCCTTGGCCGTGCGGATGCCGGAGAGGGCAGATTCGATGTCGGCGTTGATCGCGCCGGTCTTTTTCTTCACGCGGCGGGAGGCCTCGCGCATCGCCTTGCGGCGCGAGACGATGATCGCGATAAACACCGGGATCATGACCGCCACGACCAGCGCCAGCCGCCATTCGATCGTCGCCATGACGGTCAGCGCACCCACGATGGTCACGAGCGAGATGAACAGATCCTCCGGCCCGTGGTGGGCAAGCTCGGTGATCTCAAAGAGGTCGGTCGTCATGCGGCTCATCAGCTGGCCGGTGCGGTTGCGGTCGAAGAACTCAAACCCCAGCTCCTGCATATGGCCGAACAGGGCCGCGCGGATATCGGCCTCCACGCGGATGCCAAAGGTGTGGCCCCAGTAGGTGATGATGAAATACAGCACCGACCGCAGCGCATAGGCCGCCAGCACGATCAGCATGATCGTAAAGAACGTGCGGTACGCGCTCTGCGGCAGCAGCGTGCGCATGGCGTAGCGCGAGATGATGGGGTACGCCAGATCGATCATCGACACGACCAGCGCGCAGGCCATGTCGAGAAAAAACAGCCCCCGGTGGGGCTTGAAGAAGGACAGGAAGATCGAAAAGCCTGACCGCTTCCGGTATTGCTCTGTTGTCATGATATTTGCTCCGTTTCTTATATTCGTGTGTATTATACCGGGAGTTTCCGCGGATTGCAAGCCGTTGCGCGCGTCTTGTTTTTCTGGTAGAATAGGCCCGAAACGAGGCGAAGCGTATGATTGAAATTCTGAAGGAAACAGCGCGCTATCTTGTCTGCGTCAAGCCCATCGGCATAGCCGCGCAGGGCACGCAGCAGGAAGCCATGCCCCAGCTGCTTTCCGCGCAGCTGGGCTGCGGCATATTCCCCGTCCACCGGCTCGACCAGACGGTCGGCGGCGTGATGGTCTTCGCAAAGACGGCGCAGGAGGCCGCACGGCTGACGCAGGCGATGGGACAGGGACAGATGCAGAAGACGTATCTCGCCGTTCTGACCGGATGTCCGGCAGAGAGGGCCGGGACACTGGAAGATCTGCTGTTCCACGACCGGGCGAAAAACAAGACCTACGTGGTCAGGCGGCAGCGCGGCGGCGTGAAGCAGGCGCGGCTGCACTATGAAATCCTTGCCGAACAGGACGGGCTGAGCCTTGCGCGCATCCGGCTCGAAACGGGGCGCACGCACCAGATCCGCGTCCAGTTTGCCTCGCGCGGCCTGCCGCTGCTGGGCGACGGAAAATACGGCAGCCGCTGTGGCCGCTGCACCTGCGCGCTCTGGTCGTACCGGCTTTCCTTCCCGGACGGGAAGGGCGAAGCGGCTTTTGAGGCACAGCCCCCGGCCAGGTTCCCGTGGACGGTGTTTTTCTGATACGATGTACAGTACACAGCTTTCGGCAAATTCGCACCGTATTTTCCCGTTTGACTGTAGGGGCCGACGACTCTGTCGGCCCACTGGGAAGCTGCGGATTTGTCGAAGATTTCCGTAAAAACAGTGCACTCTGCCGGTCCGATGCGATGCCCGCAGGCTAGTTTCGAGGCGCAACCGCGCTTTGCGCGGCTCTTAGCGCCGAAGATGGGCATCGGCCCCTACAACTGGCGCGCCGCGAATTTCGCAGCGCGCCGAAATGTACGCACATCCCGCCGCGCGGCTGCATACACTACCTGTATTCTTGCTATACAGGAGGGGCATTTCATGGCGGTGACACAGTATTTTCTGGGCGGCAATACGGCCTCCGGCTTTGTCTCGTTTTACGGACAGTTCTGCCGGGGGCCGGAGGATTTTCTGTGGGTGATCAAGGGCGGACCGGGGTGCGGCAAATCGAGCTTTATGAAGACCATCGGCAAAGCGGCGGAGAACGCCGGACTGGATGTCGAATACGTCCTGTGCTCCGGCGACCCGGATTCGGTGGACGGCGTGTATCTCCCGGCCCTGCACACCGGCTACGCCGACGGCACGGCTCCGCACGTGCTCGAGGCCGTCACGCCGGGCGCGGCGGGACTGTATCTCGATCTGGGGCAGTTCTATGACCGTATTGCGCTGCAAAAGGAGCGCCGCGCCATCGAGCTTCTGCAGACGCGCTACCGCGCGCTCTACCGCGAGGCGTATGCGCGTCTTGCAGCGTTGGCGCGTCCGTCCTGCCCGCTCCCGGCGCAGGAGGAGCGAAGCAGGCGCTTCCTGCGGGCCGTCACCTGCCGGGGCCTGTATTCTGCCGAGCCGCCCGCAGGCGCGGTGCAGCTGGTGTCCGGGGAGGAGCTGGAGGCGCTTCGCGCGCGGGAAACTGCGGTTCTATATCAGAACCCTCTGTTCCCGGACGAGACGGAGGCCGTGTATCTGCCGGACGAGAAGCGCTATTACCGTGGACCGGATACCCCGCTGCCCGATCTGTCGGACGTGACCGCGCTTCTCGCGCAGGCGAAGGCCCTGCACGACGAGCTGGAGGCCATCTATAACCCGCACGTGGATTTCGCACGTGTTTACGCGCTGGCTAATTCCCACGCGCTGCGATTGTTCAAAGAAAATTAAGTTGTATCTGCGGGGAAATTGTAGTAAAATATAGTGAAATTCGAGAATATCCTACTCAGGAGGGAATACCAATGAAAAAACCGATCGTACTTGTGATCATGGACGGCGTTGGACGCGGCGACGGCGGCCCCGGCGACGCAGTCAAGCAGGCCAACACCCCGACGCTCGACAACCTGATGGCGACCTGCCCCATGACGTGGCTCAAGGCCCACGGTACCGCCGTCGGCCTGCCCACGGACGACGATATGGGCAACTCCGAGGTCGGCCACAACGCCCTCGGCTGCGGCCAGATCTATTCGCAGGGCGCAAAGCTCGTGCAGGAATCCATTGAGACCGGCTCCCTGTACCAGTCCAAGACGTGGGTCGACCTGACGGACAACTGCCTGCAGAACGGCAAAGCGCTGCACTTCATCGGCCTGCTGTCCGACGGCAACGTCCATTCCAATATCTCGCACCTGATCGCGATGCTGAAAAAGGCGCGTGAGATGGGACTCAAAAAGGTCTACTGCCACATCCTGCTCGACGGCCGCGACGTCCCCGCGACGAGCGCGCTGGACTATGTCGACCAGCTGGAGACCGTTCTGGCGGAGCTGAACGACGCGGAGCATGAATACAAGATCGCCTCCGGCGGCGGCCGCATGGTCATTACCATGGACCGCTACGAGGCCAACTGGCCGATGGTCGAAAAGGGCTGGCGCACGCACGTGCAGGCTGAGGGCCGTCAGTTCGCCTCCGCGCGGGAAGCCATTGAGACGTACCGCGCCGAAAATCCCGGCATGATCGATCAGGATCTGCTGCCGTTCGTCGTTGCGCATGACGGCAAGCCCGTTGCAAAGATTGAAAACGGCGACAGCGTCATCCTCTTCAACTTCCGCGGCGACCGTGCGCAGGAGATCTCCCTCGCCTTTGACCGCAAGGACTTTGACAAGTTTGACCGCGGCGATTATACCGGCGTGAAGTTCGCGGGTATGCTGGAGTACGACGGCGATCTCAAGATCCCGATGCACTATCTGGTCGAGCCGCCCGTCATCCGCAACACGCTGACCGAGGTTCTGTGCAAGGCGGGCGTCCATGAATACGCCGTGTCCGAGACGCAGAAATACGGCCACGTCACCTACTTCTGGAACGGCAACCGCTCCGGCAAGGTCGACGAGAGCCTTGAGGACTATGCCGAGGTCCCGTCCGACGTCATTCCGTTCGAGCAGGCGCCCGCGATGAAGTCCGTGGAGATCACCGATCTTCTGGTCGCGGCCATGGCCTCGCATAAGTACCAGTTCCTGCGCTGCAACTATCCGAACGGCGACATGGTCGGCCACACCGGCGTTCTGAGCGCCGTCATCACCGCCATGGAGGCCGTCGACGCAGGTCTGGCCCGCGTGAAGGAAGCTGCCGACAAGTATGGCTACACCCTGCTCGTCACCGCCGACCACGGCAACGCCGATCAGATGCTCGAAACGAAGAAGGGCAAGACCAGCGTGCGCACCGCGCACTCCCTGAACCCTGTTCCCTTCATCATCTACGATCCCGACAACAAGTATGAGATCAAGGACGGCCATTACGGCCTTGCCAACGTCGCGCCGACCATCGTGACCATGATGGGCCTCGAGACCCCCGACTGCTGGCAGCCGAGCATGATCTGATTTTCGCACTGGCGCGGGAGCCCCGGGCGCTCCCGCGCCAGCTTTGGGGCCGACAACTCTGTCGGCCAGAAAATGTTACGAATTTGCCGCAGATTTCCGAAAAAGCGCTGCATTCTGCGGGCGGACAGAGTCGTCCGCCCCTACGTTGGAGTGGGCGCACATTTATGGATTTGCCGCGTTTTTTCGATAAACCACTGTCTTCTGCCGGTCAAAGCAGACCCTCTCCCGCCCAAACCCTTCTCCGGAGGTACCCATGCATAAGAAACTCACGCTGATCCTGATTTTGATTCTGGTGCTGGCGCAGCTGTGCGCCTGCGGCAAGCCGCAGGCAGAACCCTCGCCGGCGGCAGAATCCGAAGCAGCAGCTCCGGCAGAGCTTCCGGAGGAAGAGGCTCCGGACGAACCGGACGAGCCAGCGGGCCGCACGCCGGATCGGGTGCTGACCTCCACAAAGTATACCGCCGAGGTCTATATTGAAACCACCCAGTACGGGCAGTATCAGATCGAGAGCCGGGAATACGCCATCTCCGACGGCGTCAGCGCGACCGGTCTTCGCGCCGCGGGCAGGGGCAGCTATATCCGCTTTTTCGACCAGACTGTCACGGAGGCAGGCACGGTCTGGTATTATGACAAGAGCGCCGGGAACTGGCGCTCGCAGGCGCTGGGGGACGGGCTGTATGCCTCGCCGGTTGTAGTCGTGGAGCTGGCCTCCGGGCAGACGTATTTTCTTGCGCTGCCGCGCACGTTTGCCCTGCGCGAAAACGGCTCACGGGAGTATTTTCCGGAGCAGGACGGCATTCTGCGCACCACGAAGCTGCGTGACGGCGGCGTCCGCATCACGATGGACGGCTACGGCCTTGCGCCCGACTGCGTAACGGACGCACTGATCCTGACCGCGCCGTCCGGGCTGGACTGGAGCGCGGACAACTGCGCAACAGCGTGGGTCAACTATGTGAAAAACGGCGATTCGCACTGGTGCTTCGACGGCTATTTCCGCAAATCGCCCTCCAATTATATCCCGTCCGGCGAGAATTATTATTACTGCTGCGCCGCAAGCTACTGCATCCGGGGCTATCTTGGCCTGATGCCGCGCTGTAAGGCAGCGCCCGCGCTCGTCATCCTCTCGCTCGATACCATGTCGCAGCGGCAGAACCAGTACGGCTATGTGCCCACCACACCCGGCAGCGAATGGCTCCAGGGCGATTACGGCATCGGGCCGGGCTTTTATGACACCCGGTTCAATACCGACCTGCTTGAGCTTTACATCTCGGCCACCCGCAGGCTCGGCAAGGGGATGTTCGAGGAGACGATGAACCGCTATCTCGCCTTTTTCAGCCAGGTTGCGGACACAAGCCACATCCCCACGGAAAACGGCGGCTGGCTGATCCCCGACTACTGGCACCCGGACGAAATTACCGCCCCGCATACCTCGCTCAACCATCAGGCGTCGGAGTGTCTGGCGCTGTACCACGCGGCAGATCTGCTGAACCGGAAGGATCTGCGCGCGCTGGCCGACCGGATGCTGCTGGCCATTGTGGACACCGGCTCCGGCTGGGTCATGCCGAACCACAATCTCTATTACAGCATCAAGCCCGACGGCACGTATGTCGAGGGCGATTATCCGTACCTGACGTACAACGATCTGTATGACCTGCGCAAGTATCTGAGCAGCTCAGAGCGGCCGGAGCTTGAGACGCTGACGTATCTGATGGGTGAAAAGCTCCAATGGATGCAGAAAAACGGCGTGACCGGTTATGAAAAAGGCTGAAACCCGTTTTTTTACTTGTACTTTCCCGGCAAATCGGTTAGAATGAATTGAATATCCCAGAAGGAGGAATCTTGATGATCCGTATGAATACAGACGCCGGCCAGATCACGGTCGACAGCGCTGTCTATACCAACATCGCGGGCTTTGCGGCGACCAACTGCTTTGGCGTCAAGGGCATGGCCGTGCGATCCATGACGGACGGGCTGGTCCATCTGCTGCGCAAGGAGGCAATGGGCAAGGGTGTCAAGGTCACGTTCAGCCCCGATAATTCCATATCCATCGACCTGCACATCATGGTCGACAAAAGCGTCAATCTCAGCGCAATCGCGTCCTCCATCATCAGCGAGGTCCGCTATTTCGTCACCAAGTCCACGGGCACCGAGGTGCGTGCCGTGAACGTATTCGTCGACTCCATTTCCGTCGACTGATATCGATTTCAATTCACGCGCGCATACAGGGCGCTCACGGAGGTAAACCATGATCAAAACCATTGACGGCGCGGCGTTCAGCCGGATGATGCTCTCCGCCGCTGCCGAGATCGACCTGAACAAGCAGAAGGTCAACGAGCTGAACGTCTTCCCCGTCCCGGACGGAGACACCGGCACGAATATGAGCATGACGCTCTCTGCCGCCAGCACAGAGCTGCGCAAGGCGGACGGCATTACACTCACCAAGGCCGCCGACAAGACGGCCTCCGCGCTCCTGCGCGGCGCAAGAGGCAACTCAGGCGTGATCCTGTCCCTGCTGTTCCGCGGCTTTTCCAAGTCGCTCAAGGGCAAGCTCGAGGCCGACGGCAAGGATTTTGCCGCCGCACTCACTGCGGGCGTGGAGGCCGCGTATAAGGCGGTCATGAAGCCCGCCGAGGGCACGATCCTGACCGTCTCCCGCCTCACGGCAGACGCCGCGCGCGATCTGGCCGTGGAAAACAACGAGATCGAGTATGTGCTGCAGCACTGCCTCGACACGGCGCACGCCGCGCTGGACAACACCGTCAACCAGAATCCGGTTCTCAAAAAGGCCGGCGTCGTCGACGCGGGCGGCATGGGCTTCTGCCTCATTCTGCGCGGGATGCTCGAAAGCCTGCGCGGCAACGACATCGTCTGCGAGGATACCGGCGCGGTAAACGAAGAGGCCGATTTCGGCATTTTCGACTCCGAGGATATCACCTTCGCCTTCGACACGGTCTTCATCGTGCGCAAGCGCGAGGATATCACCTCGCTCGACCCGCTGCGCGAATATCTCGGCAGCATCGGCGACAGTCTCGTCATCGGCGAGGACGACGAGGCGTTCAAGGTCCACGTACATACGAACATTCCGGGCGACGCGCTGAGCGAGGCCCAGAAGTATGGTACGCTGGAACTTGCAAAGATCGAGAATATGCGCCTGCAGCACGACGATCTGACGGCAGGCCGCAAGGCCCGGTCGACCGACGATCTGGAGGCCGTGGAAAAGGAGCTGGAAAACCAGCCCGCGAAGCAGGAAGCTCCGGCGGAGCCTGAAAAGCGCTACGGCAGCGTCGCCGTGTGCGCGGGTGCGGGTCTGGCAGGCGTGTTCCGCGATCTCGGCGTCGACGAGATCATTGAGGGTGGCCAGACGATGAACCCCTCGACGGAGGATATTCTGCACGCGATCGAAAAAACGCCTGCGGAGATCGTCTTCGTCCTGCCCAACAACAAGAACATCATCATGGCTGCGCAGGCGGCGGCCGAACTGGCTTCGCGCGAAGTCGTGGTTATCCCGACCAAGACCGTCCCGCAGGGCATCAGCGCCATGCTCGCGTTCGACGCAGCAATGGAGCCGAGCGAAAACGAAGCAGCCATGACCGACTGCCTCTCCGGCGTTATGACCATGCAGATCACCTATGCCGCACGCGATTCGGACTTTGACGGCTTCGATATCCACGCGGGCGATTATCTCGGGTTGTGCGACGGCGCGCTGGCCGGTACGACGCGCGAGATCACCACGCTTCTTGCCTCTCTTGCGGACAAGGCTGCGGAGGCCGGCAAGGAATTCATCAACATCTTCTATGGCGCGGACATTCAGGAACCCGACGCGGAAGCAGCGCTGGAACTGTTCCGGCAGCACGCCCCCGACGCGGAGGTCAACCTCGTCTCCGGCGGCCAGCCGATCTATTATTACCTCATTTCCGCAGAATAACTTCTCCCACCCATATGTGCATGAACGCCCCATTCGACCGGAATGGGGCTGTTTTATGTATTCGTCGAGGCCAAACCCAAGCCGCAAACCAGCAAAGCGTTTCCGACGCGTCTCCGACGGCCCCATCTTTTCCGCCTTGCCGGAAAAGATGGGGGAGAAAAGGGGCGCTGGGACGCGTTTGGTGCGTCCTGCGGGTACAGTTCAGGCAGGAACCTGTTTTTATAGTCGTTACGAACACACCAAGTCACCTCACGGGCGCTTTGGTACGCGCCGCCTGTTACGATACACCAAATTTGATAGCAGCTGCCTTTGAATAATTGCAGTAAAAACGCCTTGCATTCGAAATTCGTGCTGCCCCGCAAAAAGTCACGGATCCAGCGAAAAATTTCTGCTTCTCGCCGCTATTGGACGCGGCTGTGTTAGAGGCTTCATCCATTCAGCGGAAAAATCATGTTTTTTCGTTTCTGCTTGCTTTTTCCGACGGAATCCGCTATGATGGGGAAACAGGAACTTCCTGAGACTGATTGTTTCCCGAAACCTGCATATGCTACACGCAGGGAGGATCGCGCTATGACGCTTTCGTCTGAACAATTTCACACACTTTACGACGGAGCAGCACAGCCGGTCATCCTTGTGCGGGACGGCGCCGTCGCGGAGCTGAACTGCCACGCGCAGGAGCTTTTTGCCGTGGGAACGGCGCTCCGCGCCTATTTACCGCAGGACGCGGCACTGCCGGAAATGCTGTACGCACGACCGGCCGTGCTGCCCGTGATGGCCGGCGGCGTCTGCGTCAGCGCCAATACGCAGCCGCTGGACGATGCGCTGCTGCTGTTCCTGCCGCCGCAGGATACGCGCGACGAACTTGCCGCGTTCTGCCGCGCCGCGCAGTCGATCTCCACGCCGCTGACGACGCTGCTGTCCGTATCCGGAACACTTTTCCCGCTTCTTTCCGAAGCAGAGGATCCGGCTGTGCAGCAGAATCTGGCCGTGCTCAACCGCGCCTGCTATCAGCTGCTGCGGGCATCGGAGAATCTGACCGATCTGAGCTATGTGCAGCACGGTCGGCTGCCGCTGTCGCTGGAAAAGACCGACCTGACCGATTTTCTGGACGGTCTGGCCCAGCGCGCGGACGAGCTGTGCCGGCAAATGGGGCTGGCGTTGGAGGTTGATCTGCCGCAGGCTCCTATTTTCGTCTGGATCGACCGCCGACAGGTGCGCCGTGCGCTGCTGGCGCTGCTGTCCAACGCAGTCAAGTTCTCTGCGCCGGGAGGCACGCTGCATCTGACGCTCACGCGGCACGGCAGGCGCGCCGTGATCCGTCTGTCCGACAGCGGCGAGGGCATGGACGCGGAGATCCTATGCAGCGCGTTCCACCGCTACGCAAGGCCGGAGATACCGGAGGATTCGCGCTTCGGCGCGGGCTTCAGCCTGCCTGTCGTGCAGGCAATCATGCAGGCGCACGGCGGCTCGATCCTGCTGCAGTCGCAGCGGGGCGGCGGCACGGACGCGCTGCTGACGCTGCCGGCCGGAGGGCCGACAGACCGGACGCTGCTCAAATCGCCGCGTATCTCGGTCGACCGCAGCGGCGGCTTTGTCCCGGAGCTTGTGGAGCTTTCCGACGTTCTCCCGCCGCAGGTATTCGATGTGCGGAACTTCCTGTAAGACAAAAGCGGAACAAACGCACGCAGTCCCTGCGGCACACCGCAAAATCGCCAGAGGGCGCTGACCGTTTACCGGCAGCGCCCTCCTGTTGTATAGAATGCCATGCTTTTCTTTTGCCAATGGCACAGCATACGCCATTGATTGACATTTTTCGACCGGTCTGGTAGAATAGTTAAGGTTCTTTTTGAACCCCAAGGGCGCCAAAACAGCGACGGGCGGTTTTCCCCGGAATCCTCTGTAA
>ENA-UOIY01000292-UOIY01000292.1-human-gut-metagenome-genome-assembly--contig:-P114-NODE-292-length-84842-cov-20.653992_pt1 | contig 84842 bp, 65 predicted proteins | sample MGYA00242335_ERZ723882 | MGnify/ENA metagenome assembly ERZ723882 | reverse complement strand
GAGCACGCGGCTGTTAACCGCGGTGTCACAGGTTCGAGCCCTGTTTGAGGCGCCATGATTGGGTAACAATAATCAAACCCAGCTGAAAGTCCTTGAATTGTCAAGGGCTTTCGTGCTTTTTATGGGCAGTTTTTAAGGTTGAGTTTTAGTCAAACTTTTTTAAGACTAACAGGACTCGAACCTATGACATTTTAATACAATCACTTTTTTTAGACCGATATTCTATTTATTTAGCTTATCGGTCTTTTTTATTATGCTATTAAATTGAATTTTTGATTATAAAATCATATTTGTGCATTTTTGCACTTTTTTCGTGCGTTTTTGCTTTTTATATTGATTTTTACTTTGATTTTGTTAGAAAATAATTGAGGTATTTATAAATTGTAATATTTTACAAATAATCAAATTAAGTTTTATTTATAACGGAGAATATCAAAAATCTTATTATTTTTATGTCACAAAATGATAAAACAGTCATATATATGGACGTTTATTATAAAGGCGATTCGGCTAAGAAGAGTTATAGTATATTATTATACTATTATTTTAATTTGATATTGGTATGGAAGGTAGGTGCGAAATATTTAATAATTGATTTAAATGGTTTGAAGGATGTGAATAAAAAAGAGTTTTGATTTGCAAAAATAAATTATGTAAAAGCGTATTTTTTTTACCATTGATGAAAATTATATTTTTTCAATGCAATGAATTTGAATATGCTCTATAAAATGGATTTTGTTAAAGAAGTTTATTTAGAGGAGGTTAAAAAGTGAAACAACACAGTATTTTTATGAAAGTGATTGCGGTTATTCTGACGGTTATAATGATTGTCGGAATTCTTCCGATGACGGTTTTTGCGGAGGAATTTAATGAAACTCAGCTTATGAAAACGGTTGAGATTGAGTCCGATAAAAAAGAAAAGTCACCGATTGTCGGCGAAGTGACTGACAAACGAGACGAAAACACAAAGGTCTTTGAGAGAAGAGACGGTTCCTACACGGCGGTCATTACTTCTGAGCCGATTCATTATGATGACAATGGCGAGTGGAAGGAAATCGACAATACTCTTGTCAAGACAAATAATAAGATTACGAACAAGGAAAATAACTTTTCTGTTGATTTTCCGACTTCGATCGATTCAAACAGTACTGTTTCCGTTGCCGACGGAGACAGCACATTGTCTTTTTCAATGAACAATATCGGTACATCCGCTGCCGTTATAGATAATTCAGCGGTTGAGGGAACTCCAGAACTTTTGCAGTCGATAAATACAGGCTCGGCTGTTGAATATAAGAATATAGCGGACAATACAAATCTGAAATATGAATTGAATTCGGATGCTCTTAAAGAAAGTATTATTTTAAATTCTAAGCCGACTGCGGCAAAGGAATATTCGTATACTGTATCCTCATCTGGATCAATGACGCTTAATTTTGACGGAAGCGTAAACGTTTATGATAATTCCGAGGTTAAGTTTATTATCAGCGCACCGTATATGTTCGATGCCGAAAATAACACCTCGTATGATGTTAGCGTATCTCTTACGGAAAACAGCGACAGTACATATACATTGAAATATGTGCCGAACAACGAATGGCTTTTATCAAAGGATCGTGTTTATCCCGTAACGATTGACCCAACCGTCAAGGTCAATCAGCAGAGGAAGATGGTTACTGCTCAGGTCGGCACGTGCAGTGCGTCCGAGGATGACAGAACGAGATATTATTATCTTCAAAAGGATTCCGAAAACAGCACTGAACTTTATATGAGATTGACGGATGATTTCCTGTCTAACTTAGGCATAAACTATATTATTACAGGTGCCGAAGTCTCGCTGAACTGTATCGCTTTAGGTGATGATGACACTATTTCGGTTCACGAAATCAACAAGCCGTGGGACGCAGCAACAACCGAGTTTGTTTCAAAAGTTCCGGCAGTTCTTGATTTCAATGTTATTCGAGGTGGTGCATCGACGCAAAGATATGTTTGGGATATAACAGACTTGGCTAACAAGTGGTCATTGGGCTTAAAGACAAATTATGGAATTGTTTTCACCCCGTATAAAGATTCATCGTGCAATACTCAGATTTTTAATGAGACTTCGCTGAATTATACGGTGCACAGACCTTGGTTTGAAATTGATTATGTCGAGCCAAATCGTTTTACGGATGATGATGTGGAAAGCTTTGATGCAGGCCGTGCCGGAACATTGTATTTGAATAAGTACAGCGGTACATATTATGTTGAGCGCAGCGATTTGAGCCTCAACGGTAATGTTATGCCTGTTGAGGTAGGGGCGATATATAACCCTTGGGGCGCAGCGGTTGATACAGGTCTGTACACGGGCGCATATTGGATAAACAGTCATTTTATGAAGATGTTCTCATGCGGAACTGTTACCTATGACAATGCGCAAAGATCTGCGTTTGTGCTTTTCGATGTCGGCGGAGAAAGAACATATTTCTATGAAGTTGTTTCGTCCGACAGTGAATACGGTGTTATTCCCGAAAATTTCACGTCGTCCTTTGCCGAGGACTATGTATATTATAAATCGGTAATCGGTGACAGCGATAAGTGCCTTTGGGTTAAGAAAGATGATACCGAGCATACAAATTATGCTGAAATGAAAATCGAAACATCGGATTATATTTATTCTGTTGACAGTGCTAAGAGAGTGTGTGCAATCTCGAGTAAAAAAGGCGAAGGTACAACGAATATATCGTTCAAGGGATCGAGTTCCTCAACTATTTCTGCGATAACCGACGGCGTTGGCAGAAAATATGATTGGCAGACAGGCTATGATGCAAACGGAAAGCCTCTTGCCGACAAACTTGTTGTTAAGTCAAGCGACGGCGCATTGATATCCGTTAATACCAAGAATGGAGCGGTCAATGTAGGCGTTGACTATGATTATACACTTACCGATTCGGGAGTAAGACAGCTTACCAAGATTACTTATCCCGACGGTGAGGAAGTTAATTACGAGTATAATACCGATAATTTGTTGACAAAGATGACCAATGTTGATGGCTCATATGTACAAATCAATTACCGAAATGGAAGGGTCGTTGGAGTTGGAAACTATACAAGTGACGGAAAAAGAATTCATGGAATCAGTATAAAATATGATTCAGTTCACCAGCGTAGATTCACTTACACGGGCTTGGATTATGATTCATCATTTGTAGTTCTTCAGCAGTATGACCGTGAAATGAAGAAAAAATCCAGTGTTGACAACAGAGGAAATTTCTCCTATACTGAATATGACAGTAACGGAGATGTCGCTTCTTATTCTACAAACGAGGATGATGTTACAAATCTCATCACAAACGGCGATTTTTCATCGGCTAACGGTTGGGAAATGGTGCCGGCAGGTAAGAGTACGATTACCGATCAATTATACAGCTATGCCGACTCCTCTTTTGAAAATCTCGGCGAGGGAATGTGCTATGTCCGTTCAAAAATAAACACAAATTACAGAGTTTACCGCAGTCTCCCGACGCTTGAAGCCAATGCCGACGGCGAGGTATACACCTTGTCAGGATGGGCGAGAAACGATTCTTATACATCTACGGGTAGCTATATCCATAACTATACGCACATGAACAGAACCTTTGCGGTAGCAATTCTCGACAGCAACGGCGAGATTATTGCCAAGAGCGATTTCAGTCCTTATGTCAGATCGGCTTGGCAGTTTACAGCTATTTCTTTCAGGCTCAAAGAACCCGTTGAAAATGCCAAGGTTGCGGTGATTCTTGACAATCAAGTCCATTCCGCAATGTTTGACGATTTGCGATTAGTTAAATCTACCTCGAGCTACTGCGTTGAGGAGGAAGAGGAAACGCTTGAGACTATGTCGGTCAATGAGGATCAGACCGTCACAGTCAACGGAACAACATATCGTCTTGAACAGTGCGGATGTTCCTGCGCTCAATGCACACAGACGCATACCGTAACAGTTGATTCAAAGGAAACGGAAGTTTACTACAACTGCGCTTGCTTCAAGGATAATGTTGACTGCGATTGCTTCGGCTGCCGACAGGAGAGAAGCAAGAACACAACCAAAAACAGCAACGGTGATTTGCTGACCGATACTGCTGCAAACGGCAGTAAGGTAATGACGAATGTGTCGAATACTTATACCGAAAACAGGAATTACCTTGCTTCATCATCGGACAGCGCAGGCAACACGGTTTATTACAATTACAATGCGAATACAGGTATGCTTGATTCTTATTCGCTCACGGGTGCCGACAGTAACCTTATGCAGTATACCTATAATGCGGTCGGCGCACTTGAAAGAGTTACTCAGACGGTCAGCGGACTTTCTTCGGGCAATACAATGTCTGCCGAATATACTTATTCGGGCGACAGAATAACCTCAATGTCGCACAGCGGCTCGTTTTATACCTTCGAGTACAATACCTTTGGCAATGTCACAAATATTAAGGTTGCGGGCAGTGCCGATTCCGAGAATAAGCAGTCGATCGTTTCCTACGGCTACGATTCAAAACAGAGGAATAATAAAATAACATACGGCAACGGAACTGTTATTTCCTATTCCTACAATGACGACGGAAATATCTCGGAGATTTCGTACAGCACGGGTCAGAAATATACCTATACATATAACGAGGACAAAGCCCTCACTGCGTCGTACGACTATTCAAGTATGCTTGCTTCAATTTATGAGGACGGCAGAGTTTCGGCGATGAGGTTGTTTACCGTTGAAAATTCTCAGCCGGTGCTCGGAGAGACGGTATATTCCTATTCGGTGAACGATGACGGAGAGGAAACTGTCACAACCTTCGGCAGAGCATATACAAAGCATAATTCTACGAAGGAGTATGTTTCAAGCACGGATTCGGTTAAAACCAAAGGTTCAATCTCGTGGAATGGATGGACAGTTTTAAACACCGAGAGCGAAAGCGACTTCTTCGGCAGAACAACGGGTAAGCATTATACCGTCAATCTCGGCGAAGATGATTATCAGAATTTCGGAACGGAGTATACCTATGCCGATACCGAAACAACGGCAACAAACAAGATCAGCCGAGTTAAAAACACGCTCAACGGTGCGGTGAAGTCCGATTACGGCTATACATACGACAACAGGGGAAATATCCTCACCGTCAGCAAGTCGGGCGCGCTGTTCCAGCAGTATGTTTATGATGAGGCAAGTCAGGTCAAGGCGGAATATAACTACGCCGAGCATACGGCAATGACCTATGTTTACGATGCGAACGGAAATATTGTTTCCAAAACACCGTACACAAACGTCACAAGCTCAGATCTTTCAACCGCAACTCAGGGTGCGGCTATCGTATACGGTTACGGCGACAGCAACTGGTCTGATAAGCTGACGTCATATGACGGACAGATGGTAAGCTATGACGCAAGCGGAAATCCGACATCATACAGGGGCGAAACGGTAACATGGAACGGCAGACTTATGACGTCGTTCACCAAGGACGGCCGCCGCTATGAGTATTCGTACAACTCGGACGGAATGAGAACCGTCAAAAAGGTATATGAAAACAACGAACTTGTCTACACATATATCTACATTTGGGATGGCGATGTTCTTCTCGGCGGCAGAATGGAAGTTACGGATGCCGACGAACCCATTACAATAAGATATCTCTATGACGACAGCGGCGAGCTTTACGGAATGGATTATAACGGAAACGGATATTTCGCTTTCATTAAGAATCTGCAGGGCGATATTGTTTCGATTGTTCCGCTTGATTCCGAAAGCAATGTCGAAATCAATATGGAGTATGACGCATGGGGTAAACCGATAATACAGCAGGGTTCATCTTTGGCAGAGGGCTTGCTGATGGCAATGCTGATGGCCGTTACAAATGTCGGCTATCGTGGCTATTTCTACGATTTTGAAACAGGTCTCTACTACCTCCGCTCCCGTTACTATGATCCTGAAATCGGTCGCTTCATCAATGCGGATGATACGGATCAGTTGAAAGTTCCGTCAACTTTGGTCTACGGACTCTCAAACGAAGTCCTCTCTATGAATGTCTTTGCTTATTGCGGAAACAACCCTATTAACCGAGAAGATTATAATGGCGAGCAAACAATTATACCTGAATTTGTAAACTTAATATATACAGTGAATAATATTGTTAATTCTTTTTGTGATGAAGGCGCTTTAATCGTTGAAGCAAATGCTAGCACATACTACTTAGGCCATATTGGAATAGATTTCATGGTAAAAATAAACGGAAATTCGTTGTATAGTTTTTTAGATATTTTATCCAAATATAAAGTTTTATATTTTTATGCTTTATCTTTATTTACTGAAAACTTGTTTAAAAAGTTCGAAGAAACATTTAATAGAGAATTTCTATTAAATGAAGAATGCGTTGCTTTTGAAATTCAGGAACATTTTATGGGTCTTATGTGGAGCTTAAGAAAAAAAGGATACAATTTGCCGTATTATATGCTATTATATTGTTGGTTTCATAAAATTTTTAAAATTTCAGATATACGGAATCATATTTATCATGCATGCAAAGATGCTGATATTTATGAAAAAGATGTATATGATAATTCAGATGAAGCCAAAGTGTATGATTATTATAATGGAATAAATGATGTTTACAAAAACACCAATAAAGATCCATACTATTATCCTGCAGATAATAAAAGAAAGAATAAATTTAACCCAAAATGGAACAAGAATTATTTTTTACTTAAATAGGGATCGGAGGGATAAATATAAAAAAGGTTTTTTCTATTCTATTAGTTATAATTACAATACTATGCTTTTCTTATGGTGTAATAAATTATATGCCCATAGGGATTAACACGAAAAATGATGACGATTTGGTAAAAAGTTTTGGTTTCGGACTCACATTTGAAGATGAAACATACAAGTTCGTATCAATGTCAGGTGTTTTACATTTACTTAATTACGCCGATGTGGAATGTGATTATCTTCGCAGGGATTATTGTGACTATTATTTGGAATATTTATACAATGATAATGCCAAAATTGTTTACAAATCAAAGTATAAAAAAATAATTGATTATATATATCCCGAGGAGTACCTTTGGTTTGGAAATAATTATATTTTATGTATAAAGAAATATGAAAAAATAGATTCATCTATGCTGCTATTTAGTAGGCAAACTGTTAAAATGCCGGATTTGAAAGCCGAAAACATAGAAAAAATAGTAAAATATATTGGTGTTCCCGATTACGATTATTATGCCAAAAACGCAGATAATTTTATCAACTATTTAAAGTCAGATAAAGACTTGTATGTTGTTCAAAAAGAAGAAATAAGCGATGATGAATTTATAGATGCGTTAGTTAAAGAGCAAAATGAAACGGGGAGAATAAAAAAGTTTGTTGAAAGAGAAACGGCAGAGCATAAGAAGGAAATACAGGATATGCAAAAAAGAGTTGATGCCGATGAAAAAAGCAATCAAAAAATAATAGGAACAGTGAAAGTCTATTATAAGATATATTTTAAAGATCAAAGTTTCCCTTTTAGATTGATTTTATACTAAAAAAAGACAAACGATTTGTAATATTTTTCTCGATTTCAAAGTTGATACCTTTGTTCTTTTATGCCGATGTGGACATAGTATCATAAAGCCGTACACGGTTGCAGAAATTACGACTCCTTTCCAAACGTAACCACAACCGTGTACGGCACACCCACCATAGGCGCCCCTGTAGGGGAGCTGTCACGGCTCGTCCGTGACTGAGGGGTTTGTCAAAGTTTAATAAAAGCTGAATTTAATTCTGCCGCCCCTTGTTGCAAGGGGAGGGGATTGCGCAAAGCAATCAGAGGGGATAAAAGAAAGTTTGCAGAAATCTGAATAAACCCCTCCGTCTTCGGCTGCGCCGAATCCACCTCCCCTAAAGTGGAGGCGAAAGTATGCTGAAGCCGGTATCTTCACAAGCCTCCCCTTGATTTGAGATCAAGGGGAGGGGAACCGCTTGCGGTGGTGGGGATAAAGATAAGGCGGAATATAACTATGCCGAAAAAACGGCAATGACCTATGTTTACGACTCGAACGGAAACATTGTTTCCAAAACACCGTACACAAATGTCACAAGCTCCGACCTTTCGACCGCAACTCAAGGTACGGTTATCGTATACGGTTACGGCGACAGCAACTGGTCTGATAAGCTGACATCATATGACGGACAAACGATAACCTATGACGCAAGCGGAAACCCGACATCATACAGGGGAGAGACGGTAACATGGAACGGCAGACTTATGACGTCGTTCACCAAGGACGACCGACGCTATGAGTATTCGTACAACTCGGACGGAATGAGAACCGTCAAAAAGGTATATGAAAACAACGAACTTGTCTACACATATATCTACATTTGGGATGGCGATGTTCTTCTCGGCGGCAGAATGGAAGTTACGGATGCCGACGAACCCATTACAATAAGATATCTCTATGACGACAGCGGCGAGCTTTACGGAATGGATTATAACGGAAACGGATATTACGGTTTCATTAAGAATCTGCAAGGCGATATTGTTTCAATCGTTCCGCTCGATTCCGAAAGCAATGTTGAGCTGAATATTGAATACGATGCATGGGGCAAGCCGATTTTTGAAGAATCATCGCTTGGAGCAGCATTTGTGAAAGCTATGATTATGGCGGCAGTTAACGTCGGCTATCGTGGATACTTCTACGACTTCTAAACAGGCCTCTATTACCTCCGCTCCCGTTACTATGATCCTGAAATAGGAAGATTTATAAATGCGGATGATACTGCATATCTCGGATATGATGGTACACCGCTCAGCTTAAACCTGTTTGCGTATTGTGAAAATAATCCGGTGAATGACTCGGATTTTACAGGATATTATAGTTCAAAAAAAGCCATTGAATATGCAAAAAGGTGGTGGAATGGAAAAAATCCTGAATACAAGTATAATAACGGCGGAGATTGTGCAAACTTTGTTTCTCAATGTTTATATGCAGGTGGATATGCTAGAATGAGTGGAGTTGGTAAAAAAGGCTGGCATCATTATGTGGTATACTCATATCCGATATATAATAAGTGGGGAGCAATTGTTAAAATTGTTCCTTGTTGTTGGCAGATTTCAGATGCATGGGGAAAAGTAAATCCCTTAAGAAATTGGATTTCCGGTAACACACTAACCTTTGTAAATAAAAGATCTTATACCGACAAGGATTACAAAAAGTTCATAAAAAAATTATCATCATATGCAAATGGAAAATCAGTGATTTGTTTTATGAGAAATGATAAAACAGAATATCATCATATTGTAATAAGTGGTGATTATAAAAACGGGAATTTATATTATTATGGTCACACGAACTCCAAAAAGGGAGATGGCTCTGATTATACGGCAAGTCTTATATATGCATTGAAAAGGCGAGTTACAAGGGATGATATTAAAAAAAATAATTTCAACAGTAAATATTTGAATGATATATTTTACAAAAGAATTCAGGTGATGATTCTATGAAAAAAAGATTAATTTTGATAACAGTTCTTTTGGTGGCATTTGTTCCGGCGATTCTTGGTGTTGTCAAAACTCTTTTCGGCCAGCCGAAATCTAAAATCGCTCCTCAATGTATTATTGAAAAGATAGAAAATTATGAAATTAAGGATGCTTCTTACAATTTAACTAAGCTTGACGGAATGATGAAAAAATACGAGATTCAAGTAAATGGCTTGTTGACCTTTTATTTGGATGGAGAGAAGATTGAGAATAACGAAGAACATTTTTTTCACACGTCGAATGAAGAATTCTTTAATAATTTAAAGGAACATTCCGATCAATACGGGCTCTATGAAGTAAATTTTAAAATTAACAATGAATCAAACGAAATGATGTTTGACATTGATTGGAAGCTTGATAGTGAAAGGCATGCCGTCATAGAAACTGATTTCACAGTAGAAGGAAGATCAGTTGATGCAAAAAAGGAAGAACAGTCCGGTCTAGTTGTGCTAATAGATAACCCTGATATGTCTGAGGAACAGGTGATAGATTTGTTGATTTCAAGTGGGTTAAAGACTATTTATTACACACACGACAATATAGACAGCTGTCAAGAAATTTACTTTACTTCAAAACAACAAGATGACGTGATCGAGCCGCAGCGAGAAGCTGTCGGCGAAGCCGACTGAGGGGTTTGGTAAAAGTCAGATGAAATTAACTTCGATTTAGTAGGGGCGTGCATTGCACGTCCGTTAAGGTCAGCAGGAATTTAAAGCGGACGACCGATGGTCGCCCCTACAAGCAATATTGAAAATTTATCTAAAAATTTAACCCCTCCGACTTCGGCGCAAACCGCCGAAGCCACCTCCCCTAAAGGGGCGGCAAGGAAGAAATCGACCAAGCCTCCCCCTGAATGATTCAAGGGTAGCGCAGTGTCGACACGGTAGTGAATGACAGTCCGGTGGACTGTCAGAGCCGTGGCGTGACCGAGCCGCAGCGAGACGGTGGACCGGTTGCGGTGGTGGGGATAAAGATAAGGCGGAATATAACTACGCCGAAAAAACGGCAATGACCTATGTTTACGATGCGAACGGAAACATTGTTTCCAAAACACCGTACACAAATGTCACAAACTCCGACATTTCTACCGCAACTCAGGGTATGGCTATCGTATACGGCTACGGCGATTCAAACTGGTCGGACAAGCTGACATCATACAACGGACAGACGATAAGCTATGACGAAAGCGGCAACCCGACGTCATATAGGGGAGAAATGGCATGATTGGCTAACAATAATCAAACCCGGCTGAAAGTCCTTGAATTGTCAAGGGCTTTCATGCTTTTTATGACCAATTTTTAGGATTGAGTTTTAGTCAAACTTTTTTACGTATAACAGGACTCGAACTTAAGACAATTTAATATACAATGGTTATTTTAGACTGATATTCTATTCATTTAGATTATCGGTCTTTTTTACTATGCTATTAAATTGAATTTTTGATTATAAAATCACATTTGTGCATTTTTGCGTTTTTTTCGTGCGTTTTTGCTTTTTATATTGATTTTTTACTTTGAATTTGTTAGAAAATAATTGAGCTATTTATATGTAATATCATACAAATAATCAGCTTAAGTTTTATTTATAACGGAGATTATCAAAAATCTTATTTCTTTTTTGTCACAAAATGATGAAACAGTCATATATGTTAGAAGCGTTAGAAATCAATTATGCTTAGAAAGGTATGATATACATACCGATATTTGATTGTTTTTATCTATAAAAACTAATTTAATAAAATTGATAAAGAAAGCAGGTGAAAAGTAATTAAATAATGAATTTTTTTATTCAATAATTGAGGAAGTGAATCAATGAAAAAGAAGAAAGTGTGTAAAATGATAACCGCTGCCGCATTGTCGTTGTTATTTGTGTTTAGTATTATCCCGGCATCTGCCTTGGATAGTCTGAGCGTTGAAGAGACGGCGGCAAAGATAGTCGGCGAGGTTACCGAAATGAGGGAAGAGTCCGTAAAATACTTCCTGTGTGATGACGGTTCATACATAGCGGCGACCTATGCCGCACCCGTGCATTACAACGAAAACGGAGTATGGAAAGAAATTGATAACACCTTAACTCCTTCAAGCAAATCGGGAGAAACGGTTTATTCAACAAAAGGCGGACTTAACGTTACCGTTCCGAGCGATTTGGGAAGCGGAAAACGATTTACCGCGACCAACGGGGGCTACACCATCAGCTTTGGTGTGAAAAGCATTGATAACAGCTTGTCGGCGCAGGCAAAGGTTGTGGAGACCGATGCATTGCCGTCGGTTGTTAAAATGAACTCGACGGCTGAAATCTCGAATGAAAAGGTTACAGTCTCATCAATGGCTCAAAAGGCCGAAACATTAACGGAAAAGCAAAAGGTTGAGAAGTTCAATAACGAGCAAATGACAGTTGATAAACAGTCGGGTGCGGTCGTTTACAAGGGCTTCGATCGGCAGTCTGATTTGGAGTATATTGTCACGTCAAACAGTCTGAAAGAAAACATTGTGGTTTATAAGCCGCAGGACGAATATGTTTATAGATTTGATTTGGATTCCGACGGGCTTATTCCGATTGAGCAGCCGAACGGTTCAATCATATTGGTTGAATCGGAAGCTTCTCAGGAAGCGGTGTTCACTCTGGACGCACCCTATATGTATGACGCAAACGGTGCGGAGAGCTATGACATTGAGCTTTCAATTAAAGAAAACGGCGATGAATACGTTGTAATGGTTGAAGCGGATTCAACATGGCTCAACAACAGCGAAAGAGAATTTCCGGTTGTCATTGATCCGACATGGAGCGCTCCGAATTCAAAAATTCAGGATGTTTATGTTATCAACGGAACATTTGCAAATTCGCCACGTTCAAACACAGAAATAAGAGCCGGCAGAAATCTGACAAATACCGTTCGCTCGTATATCAAGCTGACTTTACCTACTAATTTGCCGATAGGATATTCTCTTTATTATAGTACACTTGTTCTTAAAAAGCAGAACTATTTTAAGGTATCGAAAGACATTGATATTCAAGCATACGACTGTAAGGATGCTGCTTCATGGAGTACGTCGAGTATTTCATGGAATAATCAACCGTTTGATAACTCAAACAACGGATATCTTAGCAGCAAACCTGAATTGTTGTCGTCCGTTGCGGCGAAATCCGATATGGACAGTTATTCTTTTGACATTACAAAAGCTGTCAGCAGATGGGAAAAGGGTGAAACCAATAACGGAATAATGCTTGCATCGTCAGATGAAAGCACAAAAACTCAGGTTGATTTTTATTCGACAAGAGCAACTGCGACCGAAACTCGTCCAAACTTTGTGATGTATTATCATGACCCGTATGTTTCGTTAAAGAAATGGACGCCGACGTGTAAATCGTCAGTCAGCAGTACTGTAAATATTCTTTGTCGTTTACCTTGGACTGTTGAAATTACACCTGATTCTCCATGGCTCACTGTTACGGACTTAAAGGCTAAAAGCTTCAAGCTGAAAGCTGATGAGAACACCTTGGCGTCCGAAAGATCCGGTACGGTAACGGTAAAAACATCATTAGGTGAAGTGACTTCTGTAATAGGCACAATAACCGTAACCCAGCTGGGAGCAGAGCCGAGTGTTGTTCTCGATACAGAGCATTTGAGGGTGAACCACACAGAACAAACCAAAACAATTACGGTTACTTCAAATTCAAGCTGGTCGGCATCGGCTGATTCAGACTGGATTGAGATTGAAAACGGAAACGGTATCGGAAATTCTACTTTTAGCATCAAAACAAAGAATAATGAGATGATGAAAGATGAAATAAACAATTCACGAACCGGTACAGTAACTGTTCAAGCCGGAACAGTATCCAAAATCATAACTGTAACACAGTATGATGAGGCCTCAGATTTTTTTAATAAGATAAATTCAGACGGAATCAACGAAACAAGGTCATCTACGGAATACTACCATCCTCTTGCCCAGTGGGCAATGAAGCTGGCGTATGCGGCATATAAGCCATTAAAAGGACAATTCTCCGATATTGCACCGGGAAAGTTTATGGAACCTGATATAAGATCGGCTCAAGAGGAGCTTGATGATTATGGCTTTGAATCCAGCATATATAATGACGGTGACAATGACACAGTTTGTCATGTTATCGGACATAAACAAATCTATGCAAATATAAACAATAGTACAAATGGAGGTAATGATAATGATAGATATTTGGGAGTTCTTGAAGGGATTGACAGAAATGAATCCATTGGAGTTTATACTGACAATGATTCATCCTGTCTACGGACCGATGACTTTGTGGGTAATGTTTATTTTGATAGTAGAAAAAATTCAGGAACTTTTCAAAATACGTTGAGTTCGGATGGTGCAAACAATACGAACGATATGCGTACCTTGGTTGTCGTTGACATCAGAGGAACGTCGACAAACCGGGACTGGGTGACAGATATTGGTACGCAGATTAATCCAGATTGGGGTTCTTTTGATGCGGGAATGGAAATGGTTTTGAAATCCTTGTACCACGGAACAGGGGATGCCGAAAACTGTACAAAGTGTAACGGAGGCGGCTGTGAACATTGTAAAGGATATATTCCTTACAACAATATTTCAAATCCGATTTTCCTTGTTACCGGACACAGCCTGGGTGCGGCGGTTGCCAATCTTTTGGCGGAGCACTTAATCTCATGTGATAATACAAATCACTGCCCGGGTTCGAGGAAGATAGAAGATATTTATGCATATACCTTTGCTACTCCGAAAACAGTTAAAAACAAACCGGGCAAGGACTACAAAAATATATTTAATATTTTAAATAATAATGACATTGTCCCGTTGATACCTACAAATTTACTGGCTTTGAATTGGGCTGACAACGGCTGGACAAGACACGGAAGTGATTTCCGTATCACCATGCCGATGTATCTTAATTCGAAAGTTTTTAAAATGTATGGTACATCTGTTTTGGGTGCAGGCGGTCATGCGATGTCAACTTATAGCCATTGGCTGGAAAATTTACCCGGTATGCTTAATAAAAAAGCCGAAGATATTACGAGGGCAGATTTAGAGTCATTAACTGACGAACGGGATATCGTGGGATTGTTGCCGAAATTTTTGACAATAAAATGCCCTGTCGATGTCACGTTGAAAGACTCTGACGGAAATATTGTCGCCTACGAAAGCGCTCGTGAAAACGCTGTTTATCCCGAGATTACGGAAAGCGGAATTGCTTCATGGATATCGAAAGACAACGAAAAGGTATTCTTCCTGCCCTTTGGCTGTGAGGACGTTACCGCAGAAATTGAGGCGTATGACTACGGCACAATGAATGTTGCGCTTGAAACCATAGGCGCAGGGGATCAGCTGGAAAGTATGACATACAGCAACGTCAGCCTCTATCCCGGCAAGGATTTTGAAATTCAGATTGATGAAAATTCTGTTCCGAGCGAAAGTCAGCTTATGGCTGTTGCCGAGGACGGAACTCAAATAGAACCGTCAAAGAATCCTTATCTCAAAAGTGCAGTTCCCGATACGCCATATGCGGGAAACAATTACATAACTGTTGTTACGGATCGAAGTGTTACAAAAGTTCAATTTGTACATCATGACAGCAGAGATACAATGACATACACAAGGGATAATGTTGATGTGACGCTTGTTGATGACGGCGAAACCTTGACTTGGCGAATTCATCGAAATTTCCCAGCGACAGTATATGATGTAGGTGTGAAAGTCGGTTCATATAATTGGTACTATACAGAACGTGTTTTTGAATTGACCAGAGCATAACACCTAAGACATAAGCTGCATTAAAGTTGATCATGGCTTTAATGCAGCTTAAAATAAGAGAAGTATATTCAGAGGAGGTAAAATAATGAAAAAATACAGCATTTTTATGAAAGTGATTGCGGTTATTCTGACGGTCACGATGATCATCGGAATATTGCCGATGACGGTACTTGCTCAGGCTGTTGAAGATGAGAAAGAAAAGTTTGAACAGAACGGATATTCAAGCAATGTTTCTCAGGAGGAAGAGGAGCCAACCGTAATCGGTGAAGATACTGAGCGTCGCAACAGCGAAAATACAAAGTATTTCAAGATGAGCGACGGTACGATTAAAGCTGCAATGTATAATGCCCCGGTCCTGTATAAGGATGGAACGGGTAAGTGGCAGGAAATTGACAATTCTCTTGACTCCTCTAATGAGGTTAGTAATGATGAGGCGTCGGATTTCAATGGCTATGAAACCAAGAAAAATAAGTTTAAAGTAAAGTTTGCAAAAAATGCAAGTCAAAAAAAGCTTGTGAGCATGAAGATGGACAACTATTCCGTTAGCCTCTCATTGCTCAACAAAACAAAGAAAAACAACTCCTCGATGAAGCAGGAAAAGAAAGCTAAAATTGAGGATCTTACTGTTGCTTCAAAAGCAAGTCAAAAGGTTTATTACGAGAATATCCTGCCCGACACGAATATTGAGTATATTGTCAACGGCTCGGGCGTTAAGGAAAATATAGTAGTTAAATCTGCTCAGAGCAGCTATGAATATAACTTTGAGATTGCTGTAAAGGATGTTACTCTCTCTTTGGCAGAGGATGGTTGTATTTATGCCAAGGACGCAACCACCGGTACGACTGTATTTGTTATGCCTAAGCCGTTTATGCTTGACGCTAATTATGAATACTCGAATAAGGTCAGCTACAGTTTGAGTGCAAAAAACAAGCACAAATACGAAATTACAATTTCTGCCGATTCCGAATGGCTGAACAGCAGTGAAAGAGCGTTCCCTGTAACGATTGACCCGGCGATACAAACAAAACAGTCAATAAGCACAATTGATTCGGTGTATGTTGCCAAAGGTTTGCCTAATCAGAATCGCTATTCGGATCCGATGATGATGGTCGGCAGAGAGTCAACAGACGCAGATATTTGCCAAGGTCTTATTAAATTTGCTCTTCCAAAAATAAATCGCGGCGATGTTGTAATCGATGCACAGCTTTTATCAAAGCAGGTGCTTATGGATGCGTATTCGGACACTACTCCCGATACGGCGATAGAGGTGCATGCCATTACAAAAAGTTGGAACGTTACAACAGTAACGTGGAATACGAAACCGACCTACGAATCCACCGTTGCCGACTTTGAAATTTTGAAAGCAAGCGAAAAGAATTCAGGAGCTAAGGATCGACAGTGGAATGTTACATCCATTGTAAAACGTTGGTATGAAAATCCAAACTTTGCAAACAATGGATTGTTGCTGAGATCATCGAACGAAAATAAATCCTCGTATAACGATTCCTGCATTTATATGTGGGTTTATGGCGAAAAGTATGCCCAAAGCACGGCTTATCCAATGCTTTATATTACATACAGGTCAAATAAAGGACTTGAATCGTACTGGAGCTATACGGATATCAGCGCAGGCAGGGCAGGAACGGCGTCAATATGCGAGTTCTCCGGCAACCTCGTATTTACCCATAACGATGTAACAACTGCCGGCAGCCGTGCGCCGGCTTCGATTTCTCACGTTTTCAACAACTATATGGCAGCGGAAAACTTCGGTACCGTCATGCCGTACAGAGGTAAGGGCTGGATGCTCAGCTGTCAGCAGCAGCTTCTGCCGTCATCAAAAGTCGGTCTTCCTGCCGATGCACAGAAAACATATCCGTATGTTTATATCGACGGCGACGGAACAGAGCATTATTTCTATAAGAAAAGTGACGGAACAATGGTCGATGAGGACGGAATGGGCCTGACTCTTACCGTCCCCGGCAAGGATAAAAACGGCTATTATATTGTCAAAGATGATAAGGGTAATCAGATGATTTTTAACGTTGCAGGTGCATTTGCACGGTCGCGTGACAGCAACGGTAATCAGATTGCCAATTACTATGCCGCCGCAGACAATCCGAAAATTTGGAAGGTTACCGATGGTGCGGGTCATGCTGTAACATTTACACCGACCTCTGACAGTAAAACAATTCAGAAAATAACAGATTCGGCAGGCAGAGTTACCACATACACATGGAACAGTGACGGACGTTTGACTACTATAACATATCCCGACGGAAAAGAAACGAAGTTTACTTATGATTCCGATGGAGCAATGACGTCGGTGATTGCACCCGACGGATATAAGCTTCAGTTTACTTATACGCCGTTGGCAAAAGGCAAGCGAGTTTCCAAGGTCGTTGAGAGTGCAAACGGAACAGCCGGACAGACGATTAGCTTTGACTATTCGCAGTACGGACAAACAGTTATTCGTTCTTCGGGTAAAGACGGCGTTTACGGCAACAGCGATGATGTCTACACAACGGTCAAGTTTGACAGCGCAGGCAGAACCGTGTGCTCGGAAGCGACAAGCAACGGCAAGTCTTTAGCGGCTTCGGCGGCGGAATACACTGCTTCAAGTCCCAATAGCAACGCAAGCAACATCAAGCAGCTTAACCGATTGAGCAAATCCATGACAGGCGGTCAGTATGTCAGAAACTATCTTCGTGACGGAAGCGCCGATATAAGCGGAACATGGACTAAAGCTCAGTGGAACGGTACGGCGGATTTCGTCGGACAACCTGTTGATACGGATCAGCTTTACGGCAGATACAGCTATTATTTAAACAGTAAAACCTTTAGCGACAAAGCCGCAGCGAGAGCCTATCAGCCCCTTTCGTCCGGTCAGTTCGGCGCAGGAAAAACATATACCTTCTCTGCATGGGTAAAGACTAAAAACATTGTGCCGAGGGACGCTTCGATTCCGTTCGGCGCGGAGCTTATGGTAACATATTGGCTATCAAACAACAAAGCGGTCGATGTACATTCCGATGTGCTTGTCGGAACAACGGATTCGACCATTAACAACGGCTGGCAGCGCCTTGCGGTAACATTTACACTTCCGTCCGATGCCACAAGAATGAATATAAATATTATGGTTCGTGACGCAACGGGTGAGGCGTGGTTTGACGGAATGCAGCTTGAGGAGGGCACAAGCGCAAGCCCGTTCAATATGATAAACAACTCTTCATTTGAGCGGTATTCTCAGGCATCTAACGGGGCATATTTGCCGCAGGATTGGAGCGGACATCTTTTTGATTCCGGAGATTCTGTACATAATATTCATCAAAAAGATGACGGACATTCGTTCCGTTTCAACAGTGTGCCGACTGTTGAAAAATCATTGATTCAGACTCTGTATTTTAAGGGAAAAACTGCACAAAATCTTGATGATACATATATTCTCAGCGGCTGGGTATATGCGAACCCGGTTGGCGGAAGCAATGAAAATAACAGAGTAGGTCTTGCGATAAAGATTTTTTACAGTGACGGAACGTATTATGTACGTTGGTTTGATTACAACAATTCCGTTATGGGTTCCCAATATGTTATGGGTGCATTTACATTGCGTGACGGAAGTAAGCCGACTGCGAATAAAACCCCGACTTCTATGAATGTCTATCTAATCAATTTCAAGCAGTCAAATAACAGCTGGTTTGATAATATTCAGCTCGTTCGTGATGAAGCCCCGTCATATACCTATAACAGCGACGGAAAGCTCGTTACGGTTGCGGCAAACGCCAAGCAAAAGGGCACAATGGAGTATTCCAACGGCAACCTTACAAAATCTGTTGATGCCAAGGGCTTTAATTATTCATACAAATATGACGACAATCATAATATGACCGAAGCCACGAACCAGAGCGGTGTTAAGTATGCCTATGTCTATGACAAAATGGGTAATCCTACCTCACTTAAAGTCAAGGTAAATGATAATTATTATATCGAAACAGGCGCAACGTACACAGCAAACGGCGCATATGTTTCGCAGACCTCGGATCAGGACGGCTACACGGAAAGCTATTCGTATAACGACACAAGGGGTACACTCACAAAATATACAGACAAAATGGGTCGAGTGACGAACTACACCTATGATAACAATACCGATGCGGTTACGTCTGTTTCACAAACTCTTTCAAACGGTCAAACGGTCAGCAACAGTTATACTTATGACAATTATCGTTTGAAAACGATATCGCATAATGGATTTAATTATTCGTTCGCATACGATAATTTCGGCAATGTAACTCAGACCAAGGTCGGCACGCAGGTGCTCAGCACGAACACCTACGGCACAAACAACGGCGATTTGAAGCAAGTCAAGTACGGTAATAACGATTATGTTGACTACACCTACGATGATTACGGCAACATTTCCGCAATTTCGCAGAACGGAACGAAGAATTTCACATGGCAGTATGACTCAACAGGAAATCTGTACTCTCACGAAGACTTAGTCAACAATCAGCGCTTCGTTTATACATACGATTCAACAGGCAGGCTTGTCCGCCAGCAGGTTCTGGATAACAGCAAAAAGAATATTTACAGCTCGCAGTACGGTTACGACCTCAACAACAATGTTTCGAGGTTCGCTTCGTCGGCGGGCGGCGTGAGCGTGACCGAAAACTTTGAGTACGGCAAGGATAATCTTGCTTCAAAGTACATCTACCCGTCCGGCAAGACAACGACCTATACCTACGACGAAATTTTGAGAAGAAACAGTACGGTTATTAACACAACTGCGCCGATTCAACAGACGTATAAATACATGGCTTCGGCGAGGGGAAATAACGCTCAGACAACCAAGATTGAGGAAGAAATCTTAGGCGGAAATTCATACAAATACACCTATGACGCCAACGGAAACATAACGTCGGTTTTGCTCAAAAAATCAACGGAATCGGCATACACCAAGCAACAGCAGTTCGCTTATGATGAATTAAATCAGCTTATCCGTGCCGATGACCTTGCAAAAAATCGCACGGAGGTGTATACTTATGACAACGGCGGAAATATTCTGTCAACGACGGTTTATCCGCTGACGTGGGGCAGTCTGAGCGGCGTTACAGCTACAGACACGACTACATATACCTACGGCGACAGCAACTGGAAGGACAAGCTGACGGCATACGGCGACACGCCGATAACCTACGATGCGATAGGAAATCCGCTGACATACAGGGGTTACACGCTCACATGGCAGAACGGCAGACAGCTTGCGTCGATGAAGTTCAGAACGATAAATATTGGCTTTACTTATGACGTAGACGGACTGAGAACATCAAAAACCATTCCCAATGTCGGTTTGGAGCACAAATATTACTATGTCGGCGATCGCTTGCAGTATGAAACACTCGGCGGAAGCAGTGCTTTGTGGTATTTCTATGATGCGGACGGAAAACCGTCGGGAATCAGGTATAAAGATAATAGCGGCACAGTCAACGATTACTATTTTGTCTGCAACTGGCGAGGAGACGTAATTCAAATCTACAACGCTTCGGGCACGCTGGTTGGAAGCTACACCTACGACGCATGGGGCAGAGTAACCGAAAATGCCACATCAGCCGATACGGAGAATATAACCGAGACCAATCCGATCCGTTATCGTGGTTACTACTACGATACAGAAACGAGACTCTACTACCTCAAGAGCAGATACTATGATCCGGCGGTTAAAAGGTTCTTGAATGCAGACGGATTAGTCTCAACAAGTATTGAAGATGCTGCAAAAAATATGTTTGCATACTGTACAAATAACCCTGTCTTTTATGCTGACTCAGAAGGCAATTGCAAATATAAGGCTAATTCCTATGATTTTTACAGAATGAATCATGGATTACCGGCGGCAGGTTGCACTTGTAATACAAAAAAAGAGCCAGTAAAACCGGATAACAATACCGGAGATAGTACAGCTGCAGTTTATACTGAAAAAGTAATTGTACCGGCATTGAAAGAAATTTTGACATCGCATGCAGATGATGTTTTAGAATCAATTATTCTTCCAAATGCTGTATTATCACCATTGCTGATTTCAGAAATGAGTGATATGGTTATTTCCGGGTTAAGAAATGCCGGAATTGCATCTTTGGTTATAGCTGGAGCCGAGATAGGGTGGGATTATTATAAATATGCCGAAAAAGATATAAATGACTTCTATGTTTCAGCTACTATTACGTTGGTTGGCATAGCGGCAACCGCAGTGGTTGGTACTGTGATTGTTCCAGCTTTGGGCTTGACAGGGGTAGGGGCGGTAGCAGCAACGGTAATAGGTGGTGTTGTCGTCAGCGCATTTGAAGATAAAGCAAAAAAGCATTGGGGAATAGAATAAAGAGGTGGTTTAATGTCATTTTTTATTGAAAAAACTCCGTTTGGAGTACTATTAATTTCGTTAATCATTATTTCAGCCTTATGTATATATGCCTATTTTGATACAGAAAGGAAAAAGCCCGGACATCCTGCAAAGTATATTTTTCTTTCTGCTATTCCGTTATTTGTTATAATTATCATTGATAGGTATGTTTATGATAATTCGAACGAAAAAAGAATTTTGTGGATAGATCTATTAATGCTGATTATGATTGCATTTGTGTATGTAACTGCTGTAATTACATTTGTTTTGGCTCATAAACGGGGATATACAAATGAAAAGCTTGTTGAACAGAACAAAATAATACTGATACTGTTTGCTGTTGCGTGCGGAGCGGTTTTGATTCTGCTGGGAGTGAAGATGTTGGCTTATAGAGCTTGATGACCGTATCAACCCAAGAGCTGCAAAACTCAACTAAAGCTAAGATATACTTGCATGGCAGAACGGCAGACAGCTTGCGTCGATGAAGTTCAGAACGATAAATATTGGCTTTACTTATGACGTTGACGGATTGAGAACATCGAAAACTATTCCAAATGTTGGCTTGGAGCACAAGTATTACTATGTCGGCAACCGCTTGCAGTATGAAACACTCGGCGGAAGCAGTGCTTTGTGGTATTTCTACGATGCAGACGGAAACCCGTCGGGAATCAGGTATAAAGATAATAGCGGCACAGTAAACGATTACTACTTCGTCTGCAACTGGCGAGGAGACGTAATTCAAATCTACAACGCCTCAGGCACATTGGTCGGAAGCTACACCTACGACGCCTGGGGCAGAGTAACCGAAAATGCCACATCAGCCGATACGGAGAATATAACCGAGACAAACCCCATCCGTTATCGTGGTTACTACTACGATACGGAAACGAGACTCTACTACCTCAAGAGCAGATACTATGATCCGGCGGTTAAGAGATTTGTTAACTCGGATGATACGGATGTTTTAAACGTACAATGTGACTTATATGATAAGAATCTTTACTCATATTGCGATAATAATCCAACTATGTGCAAAGATTCTGATGGTAACATTTGGATTTCTGTTGCAATTGGAGTGGGATCTCAATATGCTGCAGATGTAATTGGAAATTTAGTAGCTGGAAAAACGGGAAAGGACATTTTTGTTCCTACATCATCTGTTGGAGATTATATTGCGGCTGGAGTAACATCATTAATACCTGGTGCAGGATTAACAAAAGTTTTAGCGAGAAGTTTAATTTCACTTGGAATTTATGGTATTGAAAACGAGATAAAAGGCACAGAATTAACAATTATGGATTATGCAAAAAAGTTTGCAACAGATTTCGTTTTTGATTATGGAATCGGCAAGGCAATGAATGGAGTCTCGAAAATAATTAATTCAAAGCTTCCAAAGAACTATTCATCATATGCGGGTAAATTGTATAAAAATAGTACTCAAATTACCGCTCGACAGATTGGTAAGAAAATGGCTAATTCTTTTAAATTAGGGCGAAGTACAGGTAGAGTATTTGAATTTATGTTTAGCACTATTGCAAATGTAATGAGGGCTACGAGGTAGTTGTTATTATTGGGGGCAACGGTTACTTTAGATATATGAGGTGAATGAAATGTATGATTTTAGCTGCATCTATTTAGAATTTGTTTTAAATTCTTTTTTGTTTGGAGTAGGTGGATTACTGATTTTAATAGCCAGCCGTTTTTGGAATCACAATAAAAGACATATTGGGAAAATGGTGGCGGGATTATTATTGGTTGGCTTTTGTATATTTCTTTCTGTCAGTAATTATATTCCTGCGTGCATTAATCCTAAAATTTCTATATTCAGGGGTGCATATGTAGAATCAGATAAGCCCTCAAAGTTTGATGTAATGACCGAACATCATTTCTTTTCAAAAGATGGAGAAAAAGGTGGTAAAGGGTTTACTTTAGATATAATTAGCAAAGAAAAAATTTATCCAAGTGAATTTAAAAAGGGGAAGGTATATAGAATTTACTATGAGGAAAGAACAAACATAATTGTTAAAGTGGAAGATTGATTTTTTGCTACATAATGAAGTAATATATTGCCGCATTATCTCATCCGAAAAATCAATGATACCTATGTTCTCCCGATACCAACTCGGACATAGTATCATAAATCCGTGCACGGTTGCCGAATTACGACTCCTTTCCAAACGTAACCAGCAACCGTGTGCGGTACCCCCCCATAGGCGCCCCTGTAGGGGAGCCGTCAGCGAAGCCGACTGAGGGGTTTGTGTAAAGTTAGATAAATTTATCGTTAAGTGTGGGCTCCTCCTCCGGGGGAGCTGGCGCGCAAGCGACTGAGGGAGTAAAAACACAGAAACTCTCCAAGCCTCCCCTTGAATGATTCAAGGGTAGCGCAGTGTCGACACGGTAGTGAATGACAGTCCGGTGGACTGTCAGAGCCGTGGCGTGACCGAGCCGCAGCGAGACGGGAGACCGCTTGCGGTGGTGGGGATAAAGACGAGCTGACAACGGCGGCAATATTCTGTCAACGACGGTTTATCCGCTGACGTGGGGCAGTCTGAGCGGCGTTACAGCGACAGACACTACGACATATACCTACGGCGACAGCAACTGGAAGGACAAGCTGACGGCATACGGTGATACACCGATAACCTACGATGCGATAGGAAATCCGCTGACATACAGGGGTTATACGCTCACATGGCAGAACGGCAGACAGCTTGCGTCAATGAAATACGGCGCGATCAACATCGGCTTTACTTATGACGTAGACGGACTGAGAACATCAAAAACTATTCCCAATGTCGGTTTGGAGCACAAATATTACTATGTCGGCGATCGCTTGCAGTATGAAACACTCGGCGAAAGCAGTGCTTTGTGGTATTTCTACGATGCGGACGGAAACCCGTCGGGAATAAGGTATAAAGATAATAGCGGCACAGTAAACGATTATTATTTCGTTTGCAACTGGCGAGGTGACGTTGTACAGATTTACAACTTTTCGGGAGTCTTGGTCGGAAGCTACACCTACGACGCATGGGGCAAAGTGACCGAAAACGCCACATCAGCCGATACCCAGAACATAACCGAGACAAATCCGATCCGTTATCGTGGATATTACTACGATACAGAGACCAGACTCTACTATCTCAAGAGCAGATACTATGACCCGGCGGTTAAGAGGTTCCTGAATGCGGATGGATTGATTTCGACAGGAATTGAAGATGTTTGCAAAAACATGTTTGCATATTGTAAAAATGATTCTGTTAACATGGCTGACTCGAGTGGAAATGATCCTGTTCCGGCTTGGGCTTTACACATAATATCGGGCACGGCAACAGAAAGTGAATATGCTGAAGCTTTATCGGTCAATCCGAATGCGTGGAGTGGTTCTGCAGGGTATAGGGTAAGACATGCAATTGAATTAGCAAAACAACATTTTTCAAACAAGAATAATGAGTTTGGTAGATCAAAAAATAAAGAATTTACACAACGCAAAGATAAAAAAAAGGGTAGTGAAAACAGAGGAAAAAGTGGAGCAAGAGAAAGAAATGTTGCCCATCCAAATGGTGAGGAACATAGTAGAGTCCCTAAGGGCAATAAAGGTATAAGAAGAATTGAAGTAGGCCTTACTCTCGCTTCAATAAGTGCGGCTATTATCTTTATGGTTGCCAATGATGTTACTGTTGTTGGAATAGCAGACGATGAGATGTTACCTGAATATGTTGAATTATGGTGGGATACGGCTCAGCAGGTTGTTAACTCAACTGACTTTTATTATTTCCCACAGTTAGTTCCAGTAGGATAGGGGTGCAGTATGTTTATATATAAAAAATCGAAACTAAATAATGGCTTACAATTATGGCAAACATATTTACCAAATACTCATTCAATTTCAATTGGCTTGTTTGTTAAAGCAGGTGTACAATATGAAAAGAAAAAATTTATTGGAATTTCACATTTGCTTGAGCATCTTCATTTTAGAGAATTAAATAATATGAATCAAGATGATTTATACTATTTAATGGAAAGCATGGGGACTACTCTGCGTGCTGAAACATATCGCGATTTCATATATTTTCATATGAAAGTTTTGCCTAAATACTTTGAAAAAACACTTGATATTTGGAAAGGTATTTTACAAACACATAATTGGAGTATAGATGCTTTAGAAAAGGAGAAAGAGGTAGTTATAAGACAAATTGCCGAATATTCTGATTTTAATATTGATACAATTTCACGACAGAATTATATGGGAAATATATCATTATCAAATCAGATTATGGGGAGTTTAGAAGGTATAAAAAAAATAACATCTGAGGATATTCTTGAGCATAAAAAGAAATTTTTTTCTAGTACAAATATGGTTATGTGTATTTCTGGCAATTTTGATAAAGATGCAATAGAACATATTAATGAAAAAATTGGAAAAATTAGATTACCAAATCGGCATCTCAATGAGAACTGTGAATTCCCAAAGAATTTTGGTAAACGAAAATCTGATTTCTTAATTGATGATAACAATTGGAATATATGTGAAGTTGATATTTGTTTTGATATCGACGTAAATTTATATGATTTGAAACAAATTGATGTTCTAAATTGTATTTTAGGAGAAGGGGTGGGCTCTAAATTACAAAAAGTTTTAAGAGAAAATTATGGCCTTTCCTCAGACATTTCATCGTTTGTTGAAAAATACAAGTATTTTGAGTTTTTACATATAAGATTTTCCGTAGAAAGGGAGAATTTATTGTTCTCATTAGAACTTGTAGTAAATGTTTTAAATGGATTAAAGAAAAAAATTATAGTTGGTGATTTGAATGTTGCTGTGCCATTTTATACTGATTGTTATGATTTCCTTTTAGATGATCCTGAAGAACTAAATTTCATGAATGGATGGAATGAATTTGTTTTAGGTAGACCGTTAGGTAGATATGATTATATAGAGAAATCTCCAAATATATATTCACAAATAGCGAAGAGACTTTTTATAAAATCAAATCTATCATTAACAATACTTGGAAAAGATTGTTGCCAAATTAAAAAAAGTATTAATCAAATTATAGAAAAAATTAATACATGAGCATTACTATGTCGGTGATCGCTTGCAGTATGAAACACTCGGCGGAAGCAGTGCTTTGTGGTATTTCTACGATGCGGACGGAAACCCGTCGGGAATAAGATATAAAGATAATAGCGGCACAGTAAACGATTATTAAAACTTTATTAAACCGACGTGTATGCAACAAGTATAAAAGATCGATTTTCGAGAGATTATCGGTCTTTTTTATTGCCTCAATTTATTACATAGCCGTTACTTGAAAGAGTAGCGGCAATTTTTAAATTTGATATAAAATTTATCGCATCAATTTCAATGCGGTGAAAAATGAATACAAGCTTTAATTATTTTTTTCTTGTAAGCATTTTTTTCGTTTTTTATGGCGAATTATTATTAAAACAACAATATATGTCAAATATGTTGTCTCAAAAGCCACTAATACATAAACTGATGATTGTAATCACGACAATGTGTTGTTATAATAAGAATGTAAATAATAGATAATCATTATGAGGTGTGTATGAATAATCAGGGTACAGAGGCTTGGGGCTATCAGTACCGGTCGCTTGTGGATAATTTTGAGTAGGCACTGGGGTACAAGCCGAGATTCGGAATTATACATATAGATTATAAAACACAAAAGCGCACAATTAAGGATTCGGGATATTTCTATAAAGAAGTGATCAAGTCCAACGGCGAAATAATTTGATTAAGGAGCAGATAAATTATGACAAAGAAGTTAAACTCTCCGCTTTTTGCGAGTCGGATTAAAAGCGATGAAGTAAAAGCGAAAGAAAAGTGGCTCGGATATCTTTTAGGACCGTCGGGTGCGCTGTTGCTCAATGCAGTGCTCGCTACCTATCTTAATGTTTATTATACCGATGTTTTAAAGTTGACAACGGTTTGGGGCGGAGCCTTTCTGACTGTATTCCCGGTTGTTTCAAAGATAATTGATGCAATTACAAATGTGATTATGGGTTATATAATTGATCACACAAGGACAGCACAGGGAAAAGCAAGGCCGTGGCTGCTGCTTTCCGCGCCTTTAATTTTAGTCAGCGGTATTCTTCTTTTTACCGTGCCGCAGAGCAGTCAAACCGTGCAGGTCATTTGGGTTATGCTCTCATATAACCTTTTCTATTCGTTCTCATATACAATATACAACATGAGTCACAATCTTATGGTTCCTCTTTCAACAAGAAATACGGAGCAGAGAGGATCGCTTTCGGTTTTCAATCAGATTTCAACAATCATGATGAGCGGAATTATCGTTGCTCTTGTATTTCCGATGGTTGTTATGCCGATGCTCGGCGTAGACAAGGCAAAATGGATAGTTGTAATGGGTGCTCTTTCTGTAATTGCATTGCCGCTTACCCTTATGGAATATTATTTTACAAAAGAAAGGGTAACTCTTGAAGATATTGACAAACCTCAAGAGGAAAGCCTGCCGTATAAAAATCTTTTAAAAGCTATTTTTACTGACAAATATATGATACTTATTCTGATTTATTTCCTGATTTATACTATCGGTACGCAGTTTAAGAATCTCGGCCTGGTTTATTTCTGTAACTATGTTCTCGGCACATATAACGACGGCAAAACTCAAACGCTCATTTCTGTCATCGGCGGTATTCCGATGGGTATCGGCATATTTGCCGTTTGGCCGCTTGCAAAGAAATTCGGAAAGAGAAACCTTACATTGGCAGGATTTGCTCTTTATTCAATAGGCAGTGCAATATGCTGGATATGTCCGACCAATATGGTGGTTGTTCTCATCGGACAGTTCATCAAAAATATCGGCGGACTTCCGTGCTCTTATGTATTTATGGCACTTTTTGCCGATGTTCTTGACCATTTGGAATGGAAGCACAACTTCCGCTGCGACGGAATTGCAATGTCGATTTACAATATTATTGCCGTAACAAGTGTGGGTATAGTTACGGGAGCTTTTAACGGGCTTCTGTCAAAAAGCGGATATATTGCACCTTCAATTATAAACGGGGAAACCGTTGCCGCAGTTCAAAATGCAGCGACAAAAAATGCTATTACGTTCTCTTTCGTAGGACTTGAAACAATTACCGCCGTAATTCTTATTGTAATTCTTGCATTTATAAATGTCGAAAAATATATTAACAAGGAGCAAGAAGAGATTAAGGCGAGAAAGGAAGAGGAAAAAGCTGATGAAAGCAATTAACATTAAAACGGAATACCTGAAAAATCCATTGTGTATTGATATCGACAATCCCCGAATAATGTGGAACTGCGAGGGGGGAATTACTCAGACCGCATACAGAATTGCAACCGATGAATGGGATAGCGGCAAGGTTAAATCAAACTCAATGCACGTCACAGTTCCAGTAGTCTTTAAAAGAGGTAAAAGAGTTAATTTTAAGATAAAGCTTTGGGACGAAAAAGACTGCGAAGGCGAGTGGAGCGAAGAATGCTTTTTTGAATACGGAATCAAAAATTGGTCGGGAGAATGGATAACGGGCAATTATACCGTTGATAAAAGCAAGCGTTATCCCGTCGATTGCTTCCTGAAAAAATTTGCTGTTAAAAAAGAAGTCGTGAAAGCGAGACTTTATATTACCGCTTGCGGAATATACTGTGCAACGCTAAACGGCGAGAAATTTTCAATGCCGCTTGCACCGGGAGTCACCGACTATAACAAGAGAATTCAGTATCAAACATATGACATCACTTCCATGCTAAAGTACATGAACACTCTTGAAATTCAGCTTGCCGACGGTTGGTATCGAGGTTCAACCGGAGCATGGGGAATTACAAATCAGTACGGAACGCAGACGAAATTCATTGCTGAGCTTGAGATATTCTATGCCGACGGAGAGGTTAAGAAAATCGTTACGGACGGAACATGGAACTGGAGCAATGACGGTGAAATTCGATTTGCCGACAATAAGGACGGAGAAATTGTTGACGCACGAATGACGCCGAGCTACGGAAAATTTGCCAAGGTTACAAATAATAATGTTGTTCCGGTATGTTCAAACAATGTGCCTATCGCAGAGAAGGAAAGATTTAAACCGACAGCCTCAAAAACGCTGAGCGGAAAGACTCTTCTTGAATTTCCGAATAATCTTGCCGGATATATTTCATTTTCTCTGAGTGCAAATGCCGGAGAAAAAATAAAAATGCGTTTCGGCGAAATGCTCGATAAAAACGGCGAGTTGACGCTGAAAAATATTCAATGCTCAAGCAAAAAGAAAACAACGCCCCTTCAAAAGATTGAGTACATCTTCAAGGACGGCGAGAATAATTACAAAACAAAGTTTGCGATTTTCGGCTTTAAATATGTCGAGATAGAAACGGATATTGATCTCACCGATGCCGAATTTACGGCCATAGCCGTTTATTCAAACATGGAGGAAACGGGATTCTTTGACAGTTCAAATGAGCTTTTGAATAAACTCGTTGATGCAACAAAATGGTCAACGAAAAGTAACAGTGTGGATTTACCGACGGATTGCCCGACGAGAGAGCGCCACGGTTGGACGGGAGACGCACAGATATTTTTCACAACGGCGGCATTCCTTTTTGATTACGCTGCTTTTTCCGAAAAATACGTTGCCGATATTTACGATTGGCAGAAGAAAAACGGAAAGCTTCCGCAAATAGTTCCGCCGGGCGGTGTGGATTTTTATATGTCCGCAATGGACGGCTGTGTAGGCTGGGCGGATGCCGGAGTTTTGATTCCTTACCGCTTTTGGAAGCAGTACGGCGACAAAAGAATACTCGAAAAGTATTATTCGGGTATGAAAAAATATGCCGAGTTTATGAAAAGTCATTGTGGCAAGCCGTATCCGACCGCAAAGCATGTTTCAATTCCGCTCAAAAACAGAAAATATCTTAATAATTTCGGACAGGCCTACGGCGAGTGGGCTGAGCCGAAGGATGTCAATCCGCAGACGTGGAAAACCTGTGTAATTACTCACCCCGAAACCGCAACGGCTTATACAAGCTATGTTATGGAATGTATGGCAGAGATAGCCGATGCGCTCGGGAAAGCGGACGACGCAAAGGATTATAAGGCTTTTTCAAACGGAAACAAAGAAAGCTACAGGGCTCTTATGAGGTCGAAACAGTATTCGCTCGATACCGACAGACAGGCTCAGCTTGTGCGTGGAATTTACTTTAATCTTCTGGACGAAAAACAAACGGAATATGCGAAAAAAAGACTTGTTGTTGCGCTTGAAAATTACGGCTGGCGGCTCGGCACGGGATTTCTTTCAACTCCGCTCATTCTTGATGTTCTTGCGGATATTAACATTGATTATGCCTACAAGCTTCTTGAAAACGAAAAAATGCCCGGCTGGCTCTTTATGACAAAGATGGGTGCCACAACAATATGGGAATCATGGGAGGGGACCGAGGCTCAGGGCGGTATAGGCTCTCTTAACCATTACTCCAAGGGTGCTGTTTGCGAATGGCTTTTCAGGTCAATGTGCGGAATAAATATTGACGGCGAAAACCGTTTTGTAATCAAGCCCATGCCCGGCGGTCATTTTTCATTTGCCAAAGCAAGCTACAAGAGTGCCTTCGGCGAAGTAAAATCCGGCTGGAAAAAAGAAAACGGCGAATACAAATTTGAGGTTGAAATACCGTCAAACTGTACCGCCGAGGTGATTTTACCAAACGGTGAAAAGCATAGCGTTCATGCAGGAAAACATGAGTTCTAATTTCTTTTTTTCACGTTTAGATTTGTGAGAGCGCTTTGGTTGATTGAAAAGAGCAGATCAACGATCATGTTTTCATCTGCCGAATAGTCCGAACGAATCCATTGGATTATTATTCCGGTGCTGCCGTTTAGAATATATGAGAATATATATTGTTCAAGCTCATGGGGTAATTCGATTTGAAGGTTGACAATAAACTGAATGATTGATTGCTGCATGAATTTTGAACGAAACTCCGGATCGGCCGAGTCAATGAGAAGGGTACGGAATTGTTTGTCGTTTGACTTGATATACTTCAGAAATGAAAGAATATATCTGTGCGCTCCCATATCGTCCTCTTGTCCGATTCGTTCAAGATGCTGCTCGGTGGAATCTAACAGCTCATTCTCGATTTCATTGAGCAAATCTTTCGGCTCGTTGTAATGAGCATAAAAAGTTGACCTGTTAAGCTCGGCTACAGAGCAAAGCTCACGAACAGATATCTTTTCAACAGAGCCATTCTCTTTGAGCAAATCCATAAGTGCGTTTTTTAAAAGCATTTTAGAAAGTCTTGTACGTTGATTGTTTTTTGTATTCATAATTAAACCGCCAATTCATTTAATATATGTTCGACTAATAGCAATCATAAGCCAAACTGATGATTGTAAACTCAACAATCTGTTGATATAATAATAGTGTATTATAAATCCGCTGAAAAGTCAAGCAATATTAAATCCGTTATTTAAAGGAGAAACAGTATGAAAAAGGAAAAAGTAAGAAAAGAAAAAACTCCGATGACGCCGGAGATCAAAAAAACATGGATGACATCTTTAACGGCATTCATCTGTGTCATTGCAGTCTCGGCTACGGCAAACAGCGTCATCGGAAAGGTCTGCGATGCGAAGGTTGAAGCAGCAAAGGCGGGCGGATCAATCGCAGTATCCGATAACGCAGGTGTCTCGGAGGGCGGTAACTCCTTCGCGGCTGATATGGGTACGGGAATTGCATCGGAAAATGTTTCGGCATACACATCGAATGACGGTAATCCGTCTGCGATTGTTGCTTCGTCGAACAACGGCGGAGGAACCGTCAGCTCAAATCCGTCGAACTCATCAAGCAATAAAACCGAAAACAAAACCTCGTCAGCGACAAAAACCGCTGCCGAAGCGGTAAATATTTATAATACTGCTGCAAACAAGATTAAATCAAATGCAAAATCAATCACAAGAAATTATTCGAAAATGCAAAGCTTACCAGAATATCTTCAACTCCCGTCGGCTATCAACAGCCTCGGAAAATGGGCGATTGAAAAGTTTGTTAAAGGCTCCGATGAACCGGCAACCTTTACAAGCAAGGATGAGATAATGGCATATTTCCCGATAAGCGGTGAAAGCTATACTTCGCATTTGACCTCGGATATGGTAAAAAGCACCTCGTTTAAGGACACGGGAAAAACTTATGAAATCACATTCGTTCTTTATAACGATAAGCTTACAAGCCCGAAAAAGGGAACAGGCTATGCAGGAGTATTCAATACCGTTTCAGCGTCAACCTTTGAGGAAATAAACGTACCCGGAACAAAGTTTGAAAGCGTAAAAATTAACGGAATAAACGGAAAAATTCAGTGCACGATCGATAAAGCAACAGGTTATGTTACCAAGGCGATTTACACAAACACCGATGTGCTCAACCTCGGAGTTAAGGTCGCCGGCAGCAATTTGAACGTTAAATTTGCCCTTGCCTGTGAGAACAGCTATACAATAAAGTATTAAAAAACATGAACAGACTTTTGCCGAAATGAATCTTTTTAGCAGAAGCCTGTTTTTCTTTTGATTTTTTTGAGGTGTGAATTTTCATAAAGATTTTTTCAATATATTTAAAATCGGAAAAGAAAAAGAAGAGAAATCTTGACATCGTTTCAGGATTTCTCTTCTAAGTTTTATGTTGCTTTTTTAAAGCTTTCAATGTATGAACGTAAGATTGTGTTTATACGTCGAAAAGGGGGAGGTGGTTTAAGTTTTTGTCGAAAAACTGTCTTTTATAGATCTTACAGATCTTATGCCCACGGATCGGCTGCTTTGGGAGTACGCACACCTGTAAGTAGGTACTGCTCCCATAAGAACCATTTTCCGTCGCTTCCGCGTTGACGAAGTTTTATCGGACGCGGGTCGTCTGCACCGCCGCACGGTATAAAGAGCTTCATATATCCCTGCTCCTCTGCCGAAACATGATTGCTTTCGATGACTATTGTATATGGCTCGGAAGGAGTGTAGTTATTCTCGGGTGTCGAACCCGCAAAATAAGTAAACGGAAGATAGGTCTTTCCGTCACGGAAACGGTCGTTCAAAAAGGAAATTTCCATTCCGTTCAGCGGACGTGGACCTCTGAGCCAATTTAGCATTTCTGTTCCGATGTTTTTGTCGGCGGCGTATGCACACAGTGCCAGCACGGTGAGAGCGGCGGCTTGAAACGGAGTATCAAGGCTTGCCTCGGGGAGCGCCTGCATTTCGGCAAGGCTTTCGGGCAATGCGGAAAATGTAAATGTTTCCCTTTTGTTACCCGCGGATTGTACGGCAGAAACAACCGCCTGCTGTGCTGTGCTTTTTAATTTATCAAAAATTCCCATTGTATCCTCCAATCTGTTTTCCTTCATACCCTTAATCGGCATTGCAGGATTTTAACAAGAGTCAGCTTTTTATTTTCCACTTTATGCTATCTTCGTGAAGTGTATAACCGCAATAAGAACAGCATCCGTTTTCGTCGGGCAGGAAGTTCGCTCCGCAGCTCGGACATTCTTTTTCGGTAAAGAAATCACCGTCAGTCTTTCTTTTTTCCGGATTTCTTGCTCTTTGCAGGGTCAATTTCTTTTTAATTTTTTTTGTAAACGGCTTTTGATTTTCGGGAAGGAATGTTTTGGTTCCGTGAATTTCAGCCGTAACTTTTGTTATATCGTCTGTATTCGCAACCTTTAAAAGCTTGATTGTATCAACGCTGAAATCAAGCATATCCTTGTCGCTTTCATTTTTCAAAAAGTATTCGTTTAAGCAGGCTCGGAGGTAATTCTCTGAATATCCTACGATTTTTTTCGCAAGGTTGTCTTGCTTAACTTTTCCGTAGATAATAGGCGAGACAATCACTCCCAAAGCAAGAATCGCCGCACCGACGCCGGCCGCAAGGGAAATCTCGGTGTCCTCGATTAAATATAAGCAAAGAAAGACACATACGAAAAGTATGGAGCCGGACACGATAAGCTGTAAAAATCTTTTCAGGTTTGTACTGATGGATTCATAGATCTCGAACGACTCGGTCTGCCAATCGTAAAACTCGTTTTTAATAACGGCGCCGCAGTATTCGCAGGTAACCTGCTGACTGTCAAGCTTGACACTTGCACCGCAGGACGGGCAGGTTATTCTTAACTTATCGTTATAATAGCTTTTCTTTTTTTCTTTTTGATCGGCGAGGCGAACGTGTCTTGACTGGAGTATTCTGAGATATGAGTTTTTACGGTATATCTCATGCTGAACCGTGTTGTCTTTGGTTGACTCGAAACGCTCCAGTGTGTTGCACTTTAAAACCGATTCACGCCATTCTCTGCCATCATCGTTCCATGTTTCAAAGTCATTTTTAGGAACGGGGACAACATCAGTAACGTAAATTTTGCGGCAAAGCTTATTCCTGTTAAGTCTGTTGATTTGGCTGACGATTTTTTTTCGGAATGCCATATCCATTCTTGCCGGAAGAAGGTCTTGATCCGCTTTTCCGAGCGGTATCAGAATTCTTTCAAAGGCTTTTTTTATATCATTTCGGATTTTTGAATTCCGAAGGGGAGTGTCCTTTTTTGCAAGCAATCTTTCAAGCTTAGCCTTTTTTAAATTCTGCGGACGGTATGCCGAAAAATCTATAACAAGAATTTTATCGCCGATATAGTATGTACATAATATTGCAAAGGAAGCCGCAATTAACAGTGATACTGATAAACCCATAAAATTACCTCTGATTTATTGCTTGTCGATCATTTCGTTTTCATTTTTCTTTTTTCGGTCATCGGTAACAAGTTCGTATACCATTATCACAACAAGGAACATACCGACAGGGATTGCCGCACAATAGAGAAGAAAATCAACAGGATTTCCCTCCGGGGTAAGTTTATATTGTCCTTTGGAATTTTTGTAAACCTCGACAAGGATTTTATCACCTTTTCTTATTTTATCATAGGTGTACATTTTTGTGGGGTTGCTTGACCAGGCACGCTCTTCATATTTTCCCTTATAGGTTTTTCCGTCAATAACATATGAAACTTTAAATTTATATGTTGTATACTTAACATCGCCTAAATCATCTTTAGTGTCGCTGGTTGAAAAGTCATCAATAACTGCGGAAATTTTTCGAATATCGGTTGAGTTTTTATAATCTCTGCTTTCAACTCTGCTCGAAACAACTCCGTAAATGCCGGCGACAATCAAGCTGACGCCGACGACTATAATAAATATAGTCATTTTAATATCTTTCTTTTCTTTTAATTTACTCATAACAAGATCTCCTTTTTGCAAGCAAGACTGTACCCGAAAATGCTCAGGCACAGTCCCCGAATTTTTAAGCCATAACTATCTTAAGGCTGTCAAGAAGCTCTTTGATAAACGGGTCGTCAGCTTTGATATTCTTATTATTGATTTCAAGCTTGACAAGAAGTCCCGTTGTATCCGATGTACCTCTGTTTGCATATGTAACAAAGAAGTCCTTCTCATAGTAGTCTGTTGAAACATGAATAGTCGAATAGGTGTTTTCACCGTATTTAGCATCTTTGCCGATTTCAGATTTTCCGTTTTTATAGGTCTGAAGGTTGCAAAGCTTTATCGTGTTTTCAACAGCCTCTTCCTGACTGCGAACCATGTTTCGGGCTGTAGCGGTAAGAGTCGCAATAGATGAGTATGAGCCATCCTTATAAATAAACAGAGTAACATTGCCCTTGAGCGGATTTTTTGAATCTTTACTGAAAGAATCAACCTCATATTTGTAGCCGGACGGAAGCTTGAGAGTGATAAACTCGGCGTTGATATCTGCAGGTCCGTTGCCTTCGTCACCCTTCTTAATTCCTGCCGCTGTTGTTACTTCGGCTGTCGTGTCTTCGGTCTTATCGGCTGTGGTAGTATTTCCTGTTGTGTTTTCTTTACCGTCGCCGTCGGTCTTTCCGCAAGCAAAAAGACTGAGCGAAACAGCAAAAATCATGAGTAATGCCAGGATTTTTTTCATGTTAATCGACCCTCTCTCTTTTTAATTTTTTATTTTTTTTGAATGGGATTGCCGTCTTTGTCGGTGAATTTGCCGGTAATAATTTTTATCAGGTCAACAAGAACACCGATGCCGAAAACGCCGGCGGTGAGAATATAAAGAATACCCGATCCTACTTTACCTGCATAGAAACGGTGTGCACCGATTCCGCCGAGGAAAAGGCAGAGAAGAAGAGCTACAAGCCAATCTTTTTCGGCCTGTCCGCCATTGGCACCAACGGGTGCTACATAATCCTCAACCTGCTCGCCGTTGAGGATCTTTTTAACCTTTTCGGTCACTTCGTCAAGATACTCGCCTCTTTCTATAGGAAGATTAGCTACACCTTTTATGCCTTTTTGCATTACGCTGTTTTTGTCAACGCGCATACCGTTGACGGTCGTTTTGTTTTCCTGAATGTTTGCCATGACCTTGATTTTGTTGCCGTCCTTGACAAAGACCCAAATCGTAACATCGAGGTTCGGTTCTTTCTCAAAAGAAATGCGCTTTCCGGGGATTCCTTCTTTGATTTTGAAGGGCATTTTAAAAGCCGAAGCACGTGCGCTGAGCTTTTCGTATACCTCTTCAACGGTGGTTGAATAAGAGAGTTCAAACTCTCTCGGGGCTGTTGCCGTTGCAATTGATTTAATGTCTGCCATAGTTTTTTCCTCCAATATATTATTCCGTGCTTTAATTTACACGGTAGGTTATGATTTTCGGCACTTTTCTGCCAAAGTGCGTAATTCATTTACCAAATCTTCGTTATATATTTCCGCATTGATTTCTGTGCCGTCGTTCATCTTAAAATAAAGATAGTATTCGCCGCCGTCGAGAACAAAGGCTTTAATTCGCGGAGGTTTATACTTTTGAGCCTGTAAAATAAGGTTCTGCTCTTTCACAACGTCAAGTATTGCCGCGGCATCATGTGCGCTTACTTTTTTATTCTCAAATTCGACCCTTGGATTTTCATAGTCGTAGGAATAGTTTGCATCAAAAAACCATTCTTCATTTTCTTTTTTGAGAGAATAAACATAAGAATCCGTGTAGCTCATTGACGAACAGGAAAAACTGATTACACTCACATCCGCCGCAGTGTATTTTTTCTTTGCTCCGCAGCCGAAAAGACCTATAGGTAATAACAGCATAAGCAAAAATAAGCTCGCTTTTTTAATGCAGTCTGCTCGCTTCAAATTACATTCGTGCTCCGCATTCGGGGCAGAATTTCGGCATAGGCTGACCGTTTGCCGGGGTCCATCCGCAGCTCGGGCAGCGTGAAGGCATTGCGGCAGGCTTTGCACAGCCGCAGCCTTGACAGAATTTACCTTCGTTGCGTGTGCCGCAGGATGAGCAAATCCAGGAAGCGTCAACTGTTTGCGGTGTAACGGGTGCAGCATTATTATAGGCGTTGCTTTGAACCTGAGCGGAAGCAGCGGCGTAGGCGGCATTTTGAACCGGGCTTCCTGTAAATCCGCCCATGTTTTGCTGCGGCTGACCGTAGCCCTGATTCATTTGATTGAAGCCTTGGTTAACGGGAGCTCCGCCTTGCTTGATTTGCTGGCAAAGCTGCATGACCTGGACAGCAGTCTCATAAGCATTCATAAGCTCCATTTGATTTCCTGAGGAAATTCCCGACGTTACATCAAAACCGATCGGGTTCGTTATAAACTGATCTGTAACGCGGAAGCATACTCTCACATTGCACACCTCGCGTATTTCGTTTGGCGAAGAGTATGAGCTTGAATTACGTACAAACGGCTGAGCGGCAAGCGGAATATTGAGCATTGATGAATTCATCATGTTGTTCATTCTGTTCATATTTCCGCCGAAGCTGTTAGAATTATTAAGCTGTCTGTTGTCAAAATTATCCCTGTTGTCGGGGATACCGTCGTTGTCCGAATCGTCAAGCGTTCTGTATTCCGGTTCGATCCAGAAATCCTGAAGCTGAGAAAACTCAAACACCTGAGGATTGCCGCTTTTAAAATCTCTGTTATCAATAGCAAAGATAAACCAGCGGTGATTGAAATCGACTTGAAGCGAACTGTATCTTCCGCCTGCTGTTGCAGTGCAGTTAAACTGCTGATACTTTTGCTTGTTCTGCTCTCTTTGTTCAAGGTGATTTTTAACGTCCTGAACGGTTCTCTGCTTCCAGCCGCTTGTGAACGAGCCTAACTTGTGCTTACAGTCGGAGCAAAGCTGACCGTCGGAAAGCTTTTTTTGAGTAAGCATGTTAACTTTCTCACCGCAAATGTCGCAGAATTTTTTATCAAACAATCCCATAAAATGTTCCTCCCTTTAAATGCGCTTAATTACTTTTTTCTACCTTAATGCTCTTTAATATAGCTTCTTCGATTGTTTTCATTTCGGAAACGTCGTCGTCATATAATTTTTCAAGTCTGAAGTTAACGACATATGTTTCATCGCCGCAAGGAACATCAAGGAAATATATATGCTGCGTTTTTGAATTTCCGGAATATGTATTGACCTTTAAAATGCCCTTAAAACCGGCAATTTCGCAAGCTTTATACTTTTTATCATCATCTTCTTCACCTTTATTTAACTTTTCGGCAACCTCAAGGCTTGTTTTACCCATGATAGAACCGTCTTTAATGGTGATATTGAATTTTCTGTCATTTCCTTCGACGGTAATTGTCGAGTTGAAGGAATCGTATTTTCCGTCAGGAACAACGGAGCTTTCAAATTTTGCATTATCAATTTTGACGGTATTTTCAAGCTTGGGAATTGTAATTTTTACGCTCTTGCCGGTAGTGATAAACTCGTCGGCTGACGCCGCCGCTGTTGTTGTAGCCTTATCGGTAGGAGCAACGGTTGTTACCGAAGTTGTTGGGGCGTCGGAAGGGGAATTCCCTCCGTCTTTGCCGCAGGCACAAAGCCCGAATGTCATAATCACAGCAAGAATTGCCGACATTATTTTTAGTTTTTTCATAATAAATCACCTTTTATTTTTGTTTGTATTTATCATCAACGGATAATCGCACTCGGGGAGCAGAGCTTTTTAAAAGCTCATCCGAATGCTGCCGCGTATGACTCGGTAAGTCGCATTATAGAGAGGTTCGAAAGAATTATCCTCTTCCGAGAACTTCCCATTTGTCATTCAACGTATCATAAAAATATATAAGGTTGTCACAAACTCCGTAATAACGTTCTCTGACGAATTGGTCGTCTCTGTCTGTGCCGAGTGCAAAAATCCAGCACGGACGGCCGTCAATTTCACGGATCTCTCCTGTATATTGCACACTCATACCTTTATTTATATAGTATTGAACCTCCTGAGACTCCGAAAGAATCTCACGCGCAATTTCAACGTTTCTATCCTCGGGTTCGCTGTTGTTGACGTAATCTGTGTATACGGAAAAATCATAGAATTTTTCCGCGACAAGATGTCCGTCCATTCCGGACAGCATCGGGAATACCGAAAAAGAGTCGTTTCCTTTTTTAAAATACAGCGATACATTTGAGTGTATTTCACTTTCATTGCAGCGCAGTAAAAAATAATCAATTCCGTTTCCGCTGTAATTATAGAGCGCATTGTCGGTCTTTACGGAATATTCACCGTTATCAGTTATTTCCGCCCGGTAAACGGATGCACTGTATTTAACGTCGGCAATTACTACCGCATAAAGCTCCGCACCGCCCGCATTGACAAGGGGAGTTTCGCAGAGGAAATCGTATTTATCCGCATACTGACTGTTCTTTACAAAATTGAGAACTTCTTTTTCGTTCGCCTCATGGCCGACGTAACCGATATAGGCAATTCCGACGGCTTCTTTGTTATCGAGAATTGTTTTTTGAAGCTTTGATAAATCGGTGTCGTTTTGCACGGTCGTCGCAGGGGAGGTACCGGTTGTTTGGCTTTCGGTCAAATCAGGATTATCTGTCGGTTTTGCTCTGCATCCGGAAGCCGAGGCAAGCATAATTAAAGCAATAAGTAAGGTTATAATATATTTATTTATTTTCATTATGTCATCCGCCTTTCTTTAAGCCTACAGTTTTTATCGGTTCGTTTATATACTGTCGATAACCGAAGCGAAGTAGTTTTCGGAAACCGAACCGAACAGAAAAGCGTCGATAAAGCCGTCACGCTTTGCTTGCCGAACATTTTCCGAAAGCTCTATGTCGTTCTCGTCATTCACGAAAAAAATAATGCGACATTCCGGAGCGCTTTTCCTGACTTTTTTTGTTATTTTCATTCGTTCTGGAAACATCCAGGGTGAGTATGCTTTAACCTCCATTAAAAGCACATCGGCATTATGAAGCTTGCACCATTCGGCAGTTGAATCGGGAGATTCGGAAACAATGACCTGACAATCTTCCAATTCCTGCATAAGCATTCTTTCCATATTGTGTGCATGAATAGCACTTTGAATATCCAATACAATTTTCCTCATTCCCACCACCGCCTTATTATTCATTTTCTTTTTCACCTATAATTGTACTTATTTTTTTCCGTTTGTCACTGGCATTTGTGCCAGTAAACGTACAAAAAATAATTGTTTTTCAAAAATATCTGTCAAACAGCACAAAAAAATCCTCGGTTTTTGAAACCGAGGATATATGTTTTTATATTATTCATCTTTTAATGTTGTGACCATCAGCTTGTTTTCAATTGCAGTGGCAACCAGCGCTTCACGGCTTTCAAATTCACCTTTTTCCACCATGTCGTCCAGATTCCATCGCACACCGTTTTTCGATATTCCGATTTTATCGGCGATTTCCTGATATGTCAGTCCGCGAATATACAAACGCAAAATGTCAAGCTGACGTGGCGAAAAGTCTTTTGACATGGCTTTTTCCATTTCGACCGACGGAGATGAGGAAGGGAAAACTTTTTCTCCGTCAAGGGTTCTTTTTATTACATTCAGAAGCTCCTCCGTTCCGTGGTCCTTATACCACAGGCTGTCGGCGGCACCGTTTTTCGCTTTGGAAAGGACTTCCGGATCGACCAATGATGTGACGGCCACTATTTTTATATCAGGAAAAACCTTCTTAATTCGCTCTGCGGCGGCGAGGCCGGAGTGCTTGTGCTGAGTTTGTACATCCATAAGAATAAGCTGTACCGATCCGTTACAGTTTTTCTCCGCCTCAAATGCGTCACGATATACGCCGACAAGGCGAAAAACTTCGTTTGATTTCAGCCGTTCGGCAAAATGCTTTTGAATATATAAATCATCTTCAACCAGTATTGTATTTATCATATGTTGTTCTCCTTTTTCGGAAGAGTAAGCAGTAATGCGAAGCGTGGCTTGTATGCCGTGTGCATTTCGCCGCCGGCGGATTCTATGCTGCGGCGAAGCGAAGAAAGTCCGCTGCCCTCCTTAATGGGCTCCGACGGGGCAACGCCGTTGTTCGTTATCGTAATATCAAACAAGTCGTTTCGCTCAAATATGCAGATATATACTTCATTGCCACCGGCATGCCTGATACAGTTTGTTACACATTCTTTCGCCGCGGCAACGGTAAGCTCTTCGGCAAGAGAATCGGCGGGAAGGTATCCGTTTACCGTTACCGCTACGCCGAGGATTTTCGACGTCTGAATAACCTCGTCCATTGTTCCGCCGGCTGTTACACGGTCGCTTGTCAACACTGCGGTGGCTTCCTGTAAAGCTTCAAGCTTTTTGTCGGTGTTTTCATCGCTTTCGATTATGTCACGAATCGTCAGCAAACTTCTTCCGATTGTGTCATGTATATGTATTTTCAGGTCAAGACTTTCTTTTTCTTTTATATCGTCGGCCATACGTTCATACATTTTTTGAAGTTTACGGTTTACCTCTTTCAGCTCATCGTTAATAACGGCCTGACGAATGTTGCCGTTATAAAGCTCAGTGACGTTATGCGCTGTCATTTGAAGCCAGTTGCCGTCATTGTCAACGGTGATGTTCTGCTTTCGGAATTGCCAAACTGTTTTATCGGGCAGAATGTAACAGTCGCCGTTAACGGTAATGCTTTTATCGGGTTGCTCCAGCGCTTTTTCAAGATCTTCGGTGATTTGAAGCTCATGGCCGCTCAGCGCAAACGACAGACGGCGCATACGGTTATTGCAAAGAATAATACGTCCGTTCGGGTCGGCATAGCATAAACCCATGGGCAGCTTGTCGGTGGCGTCTTTAACGGAGAACGGGGAGAGCATATTTTTTCGGCGGCGGTACTCTCTCGGCAGGGCAAAGGAGAAATGAACAATAACAAGTAAAATTACCGCAATGAAAATCTGCCAAGGAGCATCTAATAAGAACGCATCCTTGCCTTTAAACGGGTCTCCCTGAGTTACCGAGAGTAAAAGTGTAAGCAAAAACGCAAAAATAACGAGACTCGGTAAATTGCCGAGCGATTTGGAGCGGTGAGAGAATTGATAAATAAAAAGTCCCAATTCAAGCACGGCTTCCAAGAAAAGCAGAAGCGGTATTAAGGTCTGCAAAAATTCCGGGAGCGAAGAAAAGGCACTCATACGGCGACACCTCCTTCGAGAAGGAATACAAGATGCTGATATCCTTCGTCACCGTCCGTTTCATACCGTACGTTACCCTTGCACGCAAGTGAGGACAGGTCGGTTTTGCAGCATACATTTATTGATAAACGCAGCCCTTCAACATCAGAAAGACTTACTTGTATGCCGGATATGTTTTCAAGGTCCGATTCAATCACTTGTTCGTAAAAATCAAATATCGCCGCAGCCGATTTCCCCGGGAGCATGGAAAGCTCGCTGTCGGCAAAGAATGTGCTGCGCACGTTTAGCAGCTTCAGCGTTTGAAGCGACTCGGCGAAGGCTCTTACCAGTTCGGTTATCGCAACCTTATAGTCACGGTCGGTCAACAACGTTAAATGTTTACGACGCTTGATATAGCTGCAAAGAACGGCAATTTCGGCAAGTAAAGCTTTTGCCCTTGTCGGATCTGTTTTGTTTATTTTTTGATATTCCTTTGTAAGCACCGAGATCTTGTTGATTTGAGTTTGAGTTGCACTGCGAAGCAAATCATACAATCGGTTTTGTTCCTCAATCTTTTGCCTTTTTGCCTCACGTTTATATTCATAACGCAGCAGATTGTTACGTTCGTTCAATTCCTCGGCAAGGCTTTCGGATTGCTCTTTGATTTTGAGCAGGGCAGACATATCCTCTGTCCAAACGGCATATCCTCCGTTCACGGGAATGGAATGAACCGTCAAGCCGTTTTCAACCGTCAGGGGGCTGTGCTCCGCCTTCATCATATCTATTCTCGGAATCCGACGTGCGTTCAGTGCGGCATACCGAACATTGAAATCCTTATCGGTTATCACCGCAGATGTGCCGATCGAGGACGAGAACAAGTCAAAATAACGGCTGTTTGAGTGGATAAAGCCGCAGGTGATGCAGCCTTCAAAACAGAGCATATACATAAGGCTTTGAAAGGCGGTTATATCACCGAAAAACAATTTAAGCCAGTGCACATCCATATAATTAAGGCCAAGATAGACAAGTGACACAGCCATCGGTATTACCGTCCACAGTTGACGTCTGCCGTTTTTTAGTCTGCATTTTATAATCATAACAACGAGTGCCGATATCATGCAAAAGATCTGCCAGCCGATCACAATAAAGCTGCCGATACCGTATCCGTATGATTTGTCGGACCACACTTCCGCATCATCGGGAAAAGTGAAAACAAGCTGATGCAGGTCATTCGTTAGCACCAGGAGAAGCAATGCTCCCGAGATTATCCACAGTGCGCAAGCCGCTTTCGGCAGACGGTAATCATCAGGCTTTCCGAGAGACAGCGCAACGAGCAGAGCAAGTATCGGAATAAAAAGCATTGGTAAATAGTAAAGATACCATAGATATCTTATAGCGGTCGGCTGCCAAAAAATAAAATATTTTGCGCAGCGGAAAGTGAACCACAGAATAAGAAGTACGGATATGCCCGTCAAATATTGCGCAACCTGTTTTTGAACAATACGGCGGCGTATGGAAATACCCCACGCGATAAAAAGACCGATATAAATAAAGCTGCGCAGATAGGGGAACAGAACAAAATAATAATTGCCGTTTCCGATGAGACGAAAAGTATATGCAACTGCAACCGCAAGCATGACAGTTCCGACTATCATCAAAGTTTTCTTCTTCCTTTCAGTCATACGGCATACCTCATTTTTTACGGAGCATTTTCAAAATCATTATATCATAATGCACGGCTGATTTCAACAGGTACGAACGAACGGGAGTTTAACGGATATATTTATAAAAAATCATTATTTTGACTTGTTATTTTCGGCAAAAAATGATATTATATTCTAAGAAATTCCTTTTACACAGTTTATAATCAATATATCGGATTTAATAAAACCCCGGCTTATTACAAGCTCTTTTGTTTGAAGCCGAGTAAAAGGTCAATAAAAAATAAGGACTGATGAATAATGTCGTTATCGGCTGAGCAGATAGCGGAAAAATATTATCATGACGTTTATAAATTCTGTTGTTCAAGGTGCAGAAATGCAGATGCCGCACAGGATATAACGCAGGAGACATTCCTGTTTCTTATAAACAAAATCGACGGGCTGACGGAGAACAATATCCGTTCATGGCTTTTCTCTGTTGCAAACAACAAGCTTTATGAATATTTCAGAACAATCAACATTGAAAATAATTATGTTTGCGCAGACGATGTTGATGTTCCCGTAGACAACGGGTTTGATGTTGACGAAAAAGACATAGATGTTGACGAGATATTTGATGATGTTCAGAAAAAAATATTGAATATATTAAACGATAAAGAAAAAGAGCTTTTTATAAAGCTTTATATAGAAAAGAAAGAAGTTAATTTGATAACCAAAGAGATGGATATTACATATGATAATTTCCGAACAAGAAAAAGTCGGCTCAAAAGAAAGGTGACAAAGTCGGTTAGATATCTGTATTTCTTTGCGCTTGTGTTTTCTTTCAAAATTTTTCACTGAGTATGACAAAGAAACAGGTGCTTGCGGAGGTTAAAAATGAAAGAAAATATCAAATCTTTGGAGAAAGAATTAAACAGAATAATTGACGTTGAACTCGCAAAAGATGTGTCACGTGTTGATGACCGACTGGTTATGGATTGCTGCGACGGCCTTTTGAGAATGGAGAAAACTGACCGTTATATGATTACGGAGTCGGAAATGAAGGAATCAATCGACTCATTATTCCGTAAAAAACAAAAGCCCGTTACAAAGCTGACAAAGAAAATAAAGATACTTCTGATTGCGGCAATAATAGCAATACTTCTTGCGATAGGCTCACTTGGATATTCGCAGTATAAGTACAATATTTTTAATTTTTCCGATCATTCAACCGTATTGTTTGACAATTCTCGTAATAAGAGGGTAGGCGATTTCACTTTAGGTTATATTCCCGACGGGTTCACGTTGAATTATGAGAGCGATAACAAATATGAACACTCAAGGGAATATACAAGCGAAAGCGGATTCTTTACAGTTACTAAACAGTCTAACATAAACGAAATTGATATAAACACGGAATACAAAGGTGTCAAGGTTCAAACGGTAGGCGGTATAGACTATATCGAATTCGGCGAATCCGAACACGGTCAGGGTGTTGTTTGGGAAGAGGACGGATATAAGTATATTGTAAGCGGCAATGTTTCAAGTCAGCTTTTGTTGAAAATAGCAACCTCGGTTAGTAATGATTAACAAAAACACAGATTGTTATTTGTGCAAATCGGAGAAGTGGAAAAATTCTAAGATTTTTTTGTCACAAAGCGGTAAAATGTTCATATATATATGGCTGTAGTTTATGGCAATAAAGATCGGATTCGGCTCTTTGATTGATTGAACCTTTTCAATGCACGGTTTGTCATCGGAGGTCTTTGAAGCTGAAATATATTTTGTTGCTTAATCACAGTATAAATGATAACTATGTCTTATGTTCCCACGCGGACATAGTGTCAAAACCGTACACGGTTACGTAAATCGACTTTATCCGACCGCGAATTTCGCAGCCGTGTGCGGCATAAAAATTGTACGTATTATCACTTTTTGAGAGATAATACGTTCTTTTTTTAAAACAGACTTTAATGGTTCAATCTTTTTAATTTTCGTCAAAAGTTATTGAATTTTATATAAGGCTGTATTATAATATTTCTCTATAAAAATGTAAGGAGATATCATAATTGGCAAAGAACAAATTTGAAATTGATATGATCAACGGTACGATCATGAACAAAATGATTTCGTTTGCCATTCCGCTCATGCTGTCCGGAATCTTGCAGTTGTTGTTCAACGCCGTTGATATTATAGTTGTCGGCCGCTTCAGCGGAAGTCAGTCGCTTGCCGCAGTCGGCTCAACGTCGTCACTCATAAATATGTTGACAAATCTTTTTATCGGAATTTCGCTCGGTTCCAATGTCCTTGCCGCACGCTTCTATGCCGCCGGTAAGCATAAAGAGATGTCGGAGACCGTGCACACTTCAATCTTGACTGCATTCATCAGCGGAGTTTTAATGATTTTTGTCGGCATTTTCTTTTCGCGTCCGGCACTTGAGCTTATGGATACGCCATCCGATGTTATTGAGCTTGCGACGCTTTATATGCGAATTTATTTTGTCGGCATGCCGTTTTTTATGCTCTATAACTACGGAGCGGCGATACTTCGTGCGGTCGGCGATACCAAAAGGCCGCTTATTTTTCTCATTGTATCGGGCGTTGTTAATGCCTGTCTCAATCTTCTGCTTGTTATTAAATTTAATATGGACGTTGCGGGAGTTGCGATTGCAACGGTTATTTCGCAGATGATTTCCTGCGTGCTTGTAATTATATGCCTTTACAAAACCGATGCGGTTTATCAGCTTCGATTTAAAAAGCTGAGAATAAAGTGGGTTTACCTCGGTCAGATTTTCAGAATAGGTATCCCTGCCGGAATTCAAAGTACACTTATCAGCTTTTCAAACGTTCTTTTGCAGTCCTCGGTCAATTCCTTCGGCTCAATTGCAATGGCAGGCTACACGGCAGCGAACAACATTCTCAGCTTCCTTTACATGGGCGCAAATTCGATTACACAGGCGTGCATGAGCTTCACCAGTCAGAATTACGGAGCGAGAAAGCCGAAGCGAATGGATAGGGTTCTGCTTGACGGACTGATACTTCAGGTTGTTATTTGTCTGTCGCTCGGCGTTTTGGCTTATGTTTTCGGTAATCAGGTATCGAGCATTTACACCGATGATGCGAACGTAATAAAATGCTCTGTCGAAATACTGGCGCTGACGACCGTGCCGTATTTTCTCTGCGGATTTATGGATACATTCCCCGGAGTGCTCAGAGGCATGGGACGTTCAACCGTGCCGATGATTCTTTGTCTGCTCGGAACGGTCGGAGTGAGAATAATATGGATATACTGCTTCTTCCCACATAACAGAACACTTGGCTATTTATTCATTTCCTATCCCGTTTCATGGATAGCAACGATCCTGATGCAGCTTGTTTATTATATTTTTGTCAGAAAAACGGTTTACAAAGAGCTGAAATCAACGGCTGAATACGTTTAACAATAATTTTTGCGGCACCGTGATATAATGCTCTGATTTCCTCGATGCTCCACCGGCGAGATTAAGTCTGCCGATACGTTATTATTTCATTAAATTTGTGTTTTTGAACGCTTTTATTCATTGACTTTAATTATTAAACGACGAGCAAAGGAAATCTAATATAATAACAAAAAAATTCCGACCCTTGAAATTCAAAGGTCGGATATTTTTATTGAATTAAAATCAATATTTGTATGTATTCTGCTGAGTCCATGCGCCGTGAACGGTTGCCGACGGCTTAAAACCGAGAACGTTTGCTGTACCGTTGCCGTTGAGCGGCTGGTCAATCGAGCTGCTTACAAGCATTCCGTTTGCGCCTACCGTTGCTTTAAGAGTTATGCCGGGATAGTTGATCTCTGCCTGAGTAACCTTGATCGGTCCAAGGTCAACGCTTGCAAGATCAAGCGGAGCTGCACACTGATCGGCATACTTCGGCTTCGGATTCTCAAGAGTGCTCTTTTCTGCGATTGTAACGATTGTTACAAGGTAATTTGAACCGCTCTTTGTAATGCTTGCCGACTTAACGCCTGCAGCCTGAAGTCTTGTTTTCGGGAGGTAGTCGCTTGCCTTTGTTTTATCGGCAGCAACACCGTTTGTGAATGTCTTAGAATCAGTTGACGGCTTTGCATACTTTGAAAGAACATGCTCATTGATAATATTCTTGAGAGTATTGCTGTTCGGCTTCATTGAGTCAACTACGATTGAAATAACCTCTTTCTTTGTAACGGAAAGCTTCGGAGCCTTGGCTGTGGCCTTGATAGCGTTGTTGTAGTAAGCAACTATCTGCTCCTTGGAATACTTCGTCGGGTCTGTTGACTTTGCTGAGCTGCCGCCCGATGAGGCATTGCCGCCGGTTGATGTACCTGCCGAAGAGCCCGAACTCGGTGTGCTTGCGTCAGGTGTTGCCGCGTCCGTTGTGCCGGCATCCGGTGCTGTTGCGTCGGGTGTTGCCGACGGGTCAACCGTTGAACCGCCCGAGGAGCCGCCGGTCGCTGAGCTTCCGCCGCCGGATGTGCTTGCGGATGCAGGTGTGTGTTTTGCCGTTTCAACCATAGCGTCACCGTATTTGCCGATGGCAAGCACGGAAGAAACACAGACTGCAATAACGCAGATAACGGCTGTCACCGATTTGATAATGGTTTCTTTCATGTTTTTATAACCCCCATTTTTTATTTTTAGCTTACGCTAAAAAGCTGCATTACATATTCATAACTATGACCGCACAGATGATGCACAGAACAAACATTATGAAATTGAGATTTCCGGAAATGTAGTTTTCTTTCTTTTTGTGGATTCCGTCAAGCAACACCACGGAGGCGATTGCAAGAATAAAAACTCCGAAAAAGATTGAAGTGAATTTTCCGAAAAACATTGAGATAAGAAAAGCGAGAAAGGAAATCATTGAAAAGATTGTGACTATAAGCCACGGAACGGTTATCTTTTCAGTGAAAAATCCAGAGTCCGGTTTCTTCTTGTTGTTATCGCTCAACATTTATCACTCCTGTCTATAAAATGATATCAAAAATTCCGCTTTTCGTCAAGGTTCTTTTACAATTGACAAGGTGTACAAATTGCACAAATTTTAGCTTTAAATTATGTTTAACTTTAAGAATTAAATCTGTGACTTTTTTATAAAACTGTGTTATAATACTAAGGGACTGAATAAATTTTATTTACTTTCAATAAAATATCAGTCGGAAGTCGGAGGTAATCGGTTGTTTGAGCAGATTATAAATTTTGAAAGAATGGAACAGGCTGTCAGTCTTTTCGGCAGCTTTGACGAAAACATAAAGTACATAGAAAAGAAATATTCCGTCTCGGTCGTGTGCCGAGGTGCGGAAATGAAGATAAGCGGCGAAGCCGAGAATGTCTCGCTTGCCGTCAGAGCGGTGAACGGCTTGCTTGATTTAATCAATAAGGGTGAGTCGCTCAATGAGCAGAATGTCAGATACGTCACCTCTCTCGTTGACGAGGGTGATGAGGATCAGCTCAAAAGCATGAACGGCAACTGCATCTGCATGACGACGAAGGGTAAACCTGTTAAGCCAAAAACGCTCGGCCAGGAGAAATACGTTCAGGCGATCCGTGACAACACGATAGTTATCGGCGTAGGCCCTGCCGGTACGGGTAAAACATATCTTGCCGTTGCGATGGCGGTCAGCGCATTCAGAGCCAAGGAGGTCAACAGAATTATCCTGACACGTCCTGCGGTCGAAGCCGGCGAAAAGCTTGGATTTCTCCCGGGTGATTTGCAGCAGAAGGTTGACCCGTATTTAAGACCGCTTTACGATGCGCTTTTCGATATGCTCGGCGCCGAGAATTTTCAGCGTTATCAGGAAAAGGGAAATATCGAGGTTGCACCGCTTGCATACATGAGGGGACGAACCCTTGACGACAGCTTTATTATTCTTGATGAGGCGCAGAACACGACGACGGAGCAGATGAAAATGTTCCTGACCCGTCTCGGCTTCAACTCGAAAATGGTCGTTACGGGAGACATAACTCAGATTGATCTGCCCGACGGCAAGCGTTCGGGATTGGTCGAGATAACCAAAATACTCAAAAATATTGAGGATATAAAAACCGTAAAATTTTCAGAGAAGGATGTTGTACGTCATAAGCTGGTGCAGGAAATCATCAAGGCGTACGAAAAGTATGAGGAGGCAAAGAAAAGACGATGAGCGATAAGATTAAGGTTATTATCACAAACGATCAGAAGGAAATTAAGATACCCACAGGTGTAAGAATGTTGATTCGCCGCTGCTGCAATGCGGTGCTTGTTAACGAGAATTTTGAAGGCTCGGCGGAGATAAGCGTTCGATTTGTCGATGACGAGATCATCCATGAGCTTAACCGTGAGTACAGACACGTTGACAGAAGCACGGACGTGCTCTCTTTCCCGCTCGGCGAGAACGGCGTTTACGACATCAACCATGACACGGGCGCAAAAATCCTCGGCGATATCGTGATTTCAATGCAGCACGCCGTTATGCAGGCCGACCTTTACGGTCATTCGCTTCAGCGTGAAATTGCTTTCCTTACCGTACATTCCATGCTTCACCTTCTCGGCTACGACCACGAGGCCGAGGGACTTGAAAGAGTCCGTATGCGTGAAAAGGAAGAGGCTGTTCTCACTCAGCTCGGACTTAAAAGAAACGACAGCTACTATTCGGAGGACAACTGATGACAAAAACCGCATTTATTGCCATTGTCGGCTGCCCGAATGTCGGAAAATCGTCGATTCTTAACCGTCTGCTCGGTCAGAAGATAGCCATTGTTTCGGACAAGCCGCAGACGACGAGAACCAAAATTATGGGCGTTCTGACCGAGGGCGACACTCAGCTTGTTTTCACCGACACTCCCGGCTTCCACAGACCGAGGACGAAGCTCGGTGAAAAAATGGTTCAGGCTGTTTCGGACAGTGTTTCGGGCGTTGACGCCTGCCTTTTTGTCGTTGAACCGGAGGGTGAGTTAAGACCTGCCGAGCTTGAGCTTATAGAAAAATTCAAGAAGCTGAAAATGCCTGTTATCCTTGCGATAAACAAGGTCGATACGCTTCCCGACAAGGAAGTTTTGATGGCGAGAATTCTTGAAATTTCCAAAACCTACGATTTTGAAGCGGTCGTTCCCGTTTCCGCTCTCAGGGGGATAAACATGGACGAGCTTCTTTCGGAAATGAAAAAGCTTGCCGAGGAAAGCGTGTTCTTCTTCCCGGAGGACACTTTGACGGATCAGCCCGAGCGTGTTATTGCGGCGGAGATCATCCGTGAAAAGCTTTTGAGAAATCTTGACAGAGAGATTCCGCACGGCGTTGCGGTCAGCATTGAAAAAATGCGTGAACGTGAGGACTCCGACATCATGGATATCGAGGCGGTTATTTATTGCGAAAAGGACAGCCATAAGGGAATAATAATCGGCAAGAACGGAGCAATGCTCAAGCGCATTTCCACAAGAGCGAGAGAGGACATGGAAAAGTTCTTCCGGTGTCACATCAACCTTAGATGTTGGGTCAAGGTCAAGGAAGGCTGGCGCAACAGAGAGGGTCTTATTCATAATTTCGGACTTGACTGATAAAAAACGGGCATCAAAATGACGGTGGATTTTTTTTACCGCCGTGAAAAATAAATAAACATCTGATCCCTGCAAATAATTTTATTTGGAGGGATTTTATATGAATAACAGCTTTAAGGATCTTGCCGCATGGGATAAATTCGCATCGAGCGGAAAGATTTGCGACTATCTTCAATACAAGCATATTTCAACACAGGAGAACAAGGATGAAGTTTCGGACGGAAGGACTGATAATAAGGGAGCAGCAGACGGGAGAAGATGACCGTCTGGTGACTCTTCTTACCCGTGACCACGGCGTTATCAGAGCCTTTGTAAGAGGAGCCAAGAGGATAAAAAGCAGGTCGCAGAGCGCAACCGGGCTTTTTGCCTACGGAAGCTATTCTATTTACAGGGGCAGGGACGCCTATTCGGTCGATGAGGCTCAGCCGAAGGAGATATTTTTTGATTTAAGAAACGACATTGAAGCTCTCGCACTGGCGCAGTATTTCTGCGAGCTGGCGGGGGAGCTTGCTCCGGTTGAGGACGACGCCGACGAATTTTTGCGGCTCATCCTCAACGCTCTACATATGCTGATGAACAAAAAAAGACCGCAGGCTCAGCTCAAAGCCGTTGTTGAACTGAGGCTTCTCTGCCTTTCGGGTTACATGCCGGACCTCGTTGTTTGCGGCGACTGCGGCGAAGAATACGACGGCAATTTTCTTTTCAGCCCCGTTGAAGGTCTTATCTTCTGCGAAAAATGCAGACACAAGCACTCGGGTGTAATGCTTACGCCGGGAGTACTCCGTGCAATGAGACACATTTGCTACAGCGAGGACGAAAAGCTGTTTTCTTTCACCCTCGGCGAGGATAGCATGAAGATGCTCGGCGAGGTGACGGAAAGATTTCTGCTGACGCAGACATCGAAAAAGTTTAAAACACTTGATTTTTATAAAGCAATGGCAATATCGCAAAATTAAGGTGTTGCTTTAAGAAAGGATGAGCAAAATGAACCGACAGTATCCGGCACTTGAGCTGGATAAGGTGCTTGAGCTACTGGCTCAGCATACCTCATGCGAGGATGCTCGGCTTGCTGCTCTGAACCTTGAACCGCAGACTGACCTTGCGTCGGCGCAGGCACTTATGAATCAGACGAGGGACGCACACATGCTCCTTGCACGCTTCGGCGGTCCTGCATTCGGCGGTCTTATAAATGTTAATAACGCACTTTACCGTGCCGATGCCGGAAGCACGCTCAGTCTCAAAGAGCTTCTCAACGTTGCGTCCGTGCTTCATGTAATAAGAACGATTTCGCAGTGGAGAAGCACCAACGAAGGCGTTGCAACTGTGCTTGACGTGTATTTTAATGCACTCATGCCGAACAGATTCCTTGAGGATTCAATTACGACGGCGATCATCTCCGAGGAGGAGATTGCCGACAACGCTTCGCCGACACTTGCCGATATCAGAAGAAAGATTCGTGTGCAGGAATCCAAGGTCAGAGATCAGCTCGGTAAATATACGCACAATTCAAATTTCTCGAAGTATCTTCAGGATAATATCATAACAATGAGAAACGGCCGCTACGTTATACCCGTCAGGAACGAGTACAGGGGAGAGGTGCCCGGTCTTGTGCATGACACCTCGTCGAGCGGTGCAACGGTTTTCATTGAGCCGATGCCGATTGTTGAGGCGAACAACCAGATTAAGCTCCTTAAAAATAAGGAGGAGGACGAGATCGACCGTATTCTTGCCGAGCTTTCTGCCAACGTCGGCAGCTTCGCGGATTCGATTAAGAATAGCTACGAATGTGCTGTCGAGCTGAACCTTATTTTTGCAAAGGCTCAGCTTGCCTATGCCATGAGAGCAAGCGTTCCTCAGCTCAATAACGAGGGCATAATCGAATTAAGACGTGCAAGACATCCGCTGATTGACAAAAATAAAGTTGTGCCGGTTGATATCAGTCTCGGCACGGACTTTGATACGATAGTAATCACCGGTCCGAACACGGGCGGTAAAACCGTTTCGATAAAGACGATCGGTCTTATGTCGCTGATGGCGATGTGCGGACTCATGCTCCCTGTTGACGACAGAAGCGGAATATCGGTCTTTGACCATGTGCTTGCCGATATCGGCGACGAGCAGAGCATTGAGCAGTCGCTTTCAACGTTTTCGTCGCACATGACAAAGATTGTTAAAATTCTTGAACTTGCCGATGATAAGAGCCTTGTACTTATCGACGAGCTCGGAGCGGGTACGGATCCGATTGAGGGTGCGGCGCTTGCTGTTTCGATTCTTGAACAGCTTCGTAAGCAAGGCGCAAAGATTGCGGCGACAACTCACTACGCCGAGCTTAAATCCTATGCCTTGCAGACCTCGGGCGTTATCAACGGAAGCTGTGAATTTGACGTTCAGTCACTCAAGCCTACCTACAGGCTTCTTATCGGTATTCCCGGCAGGTCAAATGCTTTTGCAATTTCAAAAAGGCTCGGAATCAGCGATGAAATAATCGAGCACGCTCAGGAACTTGTTTCAAACGAAAATGTTCGCTTTGAGGACGTTGTGGACAGGCTTGAACAGAGCCGTGCAAAGATGGAAAAAGAGCGTGAGGAAGCCGAAAAAATCCGCGAAGAAGCCAACCGTGAGCTGGAAAAGGCTCAGAAGCTGAAGGCGGATATAGAAACGCTCAGACAAAAGGAGCTTGATGACGCAAAGAGTCGGGCGGTAAGAATAACAGAACAGGCTAAGCGTGAAGCTTATCAACTGCTTAACGATCTTGAAATGCTAAGAAAACAGCAGACAAAGGAGAAAAACGCCGCCGAGATGGCTCGCCGTGCAAGGGCAGTTATCAAAAAGGATCTCAATGCAATAGACACTGCCTCCGATCCGATAGTTTCTCTCGGCAATGACGAGGACTATGTTTTGCCCAGACCGCTGAAAATCGGCGATACGGTAATAATTGCAGATATCGGAAATGAAGCGACCGTTGTTACTCTCAAGGATAAAAAAGGACTTGTCACCGTTCAGATGGGAACGATGAAAACAAGAGTCAAGGAAGAAAATCTGCGGCTTATCGAGAAGAAGAAGAGTGTTGAAAAGAAACGTACCGTTGCCACGGGCAGAATGGAAAGTCGCATGAACATGAAGGCTCAGACCAGCGTTGACCTTCGGGGCATGACGGTCGAGGAGGGCATATTGGAGCTTGACCGCTACATTGACCATGCGTTGAGAATGGGCATAAATGAATTCACGGTAATTCACGGCAAGGGTACAGGTGTTCTGCGCTCGGCGGTAAGGGATTATCTGAAAAAATCAAAGTATGTTAAAACTTCACGTCTCGGCACGTTCGGAGAAGGAGAGGACGGAGTAAGCATTGTCACGCTCAAATAGCAGAGATAAATTATTCATGGCGTTCACAATGCTTGTTTTCGGCACCTTAGGACCCTTCATAAACAATATAAGCTTTCCGTCTTCTTTCATTTCCTTTGCGAGGGCGATTATAGGAAGTCTTTTCATCGGAATTTTTATGGCTGTCAGCGGTCACGGCTTTGACGGAAAGGCGATAGTGAAAAATTTGAAGCTGTTGATTCCGTCGGGAGTTGCTATGGCTTTTAACTGGATTTGCCTTTTTGAAGCCTATAGATTTACAGGCGTAACGGTCGCAACGCTGTGCTATTATATGGCGCCTGTAATTGTTGTTGCGGCATCGCCTTTTATTCTCAAGGAACGTCTGACGGCCGTAAAGGGCTTAAGTGTCGCTGTTGCGGTTATCGGAGCGGTGCTCATATCGGGAATTGTTACGGGCGCAACAAAAAGCTTCAAGGGAATTCTTTTCGGGCTTGCCGCCGCTGCTTTATACAGCACGGTTATTGTTATAAACAAGTTCGTTCGAGAGCTTTCTCCGGTTGAAACGACTTTTGTTCAGCTCTCGGTCGCCGCAGTCACGATGATTCCGTATGTTCTGCTGACCGAGGATGTGACAGGCTTCAGCTTTGATACGAAGTCGGTTATACTTACCTTGATTATCGGCTTGTTTCACACCGGATTTGCTTATGTGATTTATTTTTCGTCCGTGCAGAAAATCCCTGCACAGACTACCGCTGTTTTCAGCTACATAGACCCCGTAACGGCGATTATCATTTCCGCCGCCTTCCTCGGAGAAAGACTGGATGCCGTTCAGATAGTCGGCACGGTCCTTATCCTTGCCGCAACGCTTTTCAACGAGCTTGCTCCGTTGATAAGGGAGAGGCTAAAGAAGAACGGTTGATAGGATTTAAAACAGCACTTTTCGTAGGGGTCGATGCCCACATCGAGCCAAGGTGAGAAGAAACCATAATGGCGCCCTTGTAGGAGAGTGTCAGCGTATCCGACGGAGGGGTTTAATTCAAGTGAAAAGATAAAAGTGAAGAGTGAAATGAAGCGAAGACTTTGCGTCGAAAAGTATTAAATAGAGAAAAAAATGAGAAAAAGGGAGATATAAATGAACTCATTCAGCATTATCAGAAGCATATTTTTTACTGCTTTTGTTGTCGCAACCATTGCAATTGCAGATCACAGCAAGAAAAGAACACTTTCAATTATATGCTGTATCGCTGTGTTTGCCGGACTGCTTGTTTTTGACCTGAATTATCCTGCCGAAAATTTTTTCTATGGCTTTAAAACAGCCGAGCAAGCTTTTTCATATTCAAAGGACGGGGAAATCAAGCATGTGATAGAGGGCTCGGAGTCGGGAATGGTGACTTATAAGACCAAGGATGCTAACGGAACCTGTATTCTCCCGAAAGATGGAAGCAGGTGGAAGCTTGACTCTTTATTCTATTACAAAGAAGTTTACAACAAATATTTTTCTTATGAGGATCAGCCTTGCAATATAATGATTTTTCATGCAAAGGGAACGGATGACTATTATGTGGAAATCTTATGCTTTTATTCAAGCAGGGAAATAACTGTTTCGGACAATAGAGGCTCGGTATTTTTGCGTGAAGAAAACAGTTCTCCGCTTTCGACTGCGATGTTTTATTCCTATGTGAACAGTGTTGACAATACATATAAAATATATATAAACGATTGTACTGTTCAGGTTACTTTGGGTGACAAGGATATAAAAACCGTTACACCGTTAAAGTAAATTATGCGGCGAATTATTATTTCATCACGAAAGGAATGTTCTTTATGAAAGACCTTATAATTATCGGCTCGGGCGGTCTCGGACGAGAGAGCGTATGGACGGCTGAGAGAATTAACGCCGTCAATCCCGAATGGAATATTCTCGGATTTATTGACGATAATATTCAGGTACAGGGTAAGCTTATCGACGGATACAGGGTCATCGGAACGACTGCCGCGGCGGTTAAATATCCGGATGCGTACTATGTTTGCGCTGTCGGAAGTGCCAAGATAAGAAACAGAATCATAAAAAAAATAAAGAGCATTGCCGATGTGAAGTTTGCAACGCTTATTGACCCTGCCGCCGTGTTCGGCAAGGACAGAGTGCAGATAGGCGAGGGCTGTATTATTTGCGCCAATACTTATATTACGCTTGATATCAAAATCGGCAGTCATGTTTATATCGGCGCAAATTCAACGGTAGGCCATGATTCGAGAATTGACGATTTTGTTACAGTCTATCCCGGAGCAAATGTTTCCGGAAGCACGTATCTCGGTTCCGGGTGTGAAATAGGAACAGGGTCGAAAGTTATTCAAGGTCTTTCGATAGGAATGAACTCCATCATCGGTGCAGGTGCGGTCGTTATAAAGAATATTCCGCAGGATTGTACGGCTGTCGGAGTTCCGGCAAGAATCATAAAGATGAATCGAAATATATAAAAAAGGACGGTATCAAAACTCATCAGTTAAGATACCGTCGTTATTATTTATTGTGAAACTCAGAAGCCGAAAATGTGGCTTATAATGTCGCGAATAATTTTCAGCAGGTTGAGAAGAACGGTCTTGAATCCCGCAAAGAAGGAATTACTGCTTGATCCCTTGTCGCAGCTGAATGTCATTTCAACCGTTAATGTACCGTCCTGAATACGAACGCTTGACGGATTTTGACCGTTGACCGTTACCGTGAGAGAATCGTCAAGCTTGTAACCGTCCTTAGGTGCTATTGAGATTTTTGCCGTGTATTCTCTGCCATCCTCGTAGACATAGTCCGAATCCGCGGCCGAAACAATTCCGTTTGTCTTGGTATCATACCATGTGAAAGCCGTTACGGTGACGTTTTCGCTGCTTGCAACGTAGTCTATGCTCGGCTTCTGACCGGCAATCGGAGTGTTGATTATGATGTCAATATTGCCTGCGATAACGTAAACGGGTTTGTCGTCAGCCGATACGGCAACGCTCATTATACCGAAAACGGTTATGACGGCAATGAGAATTGCCAAAATCTTTTTTGTTGTTTTCATACAGATTCTCCTTTATTTTTTTGACGGCAAATAAGCCTTGACCGTCTGTAATTTATTTTATTATAACATAAAAAATTTTTTTGTCTATATACAGTATCAAAAAATGTCGATTTTGATTCAGTGCGTCTTGATATAAATGTGTATTTATGATATAATCGAGCGGTAATTTGTAAGAAGGTGAGTAAATGTTAAAGGAAAGAGCATCGGGAGTTTTGATGCATATTTCTTCTCTTCCGTCACGGTACGGAATAGGCGTTTTTGATGATAATTGCAGGCATTTTGCCGACAGGCTCAGTCAGATGAATTTCGGCTATTGGCAGGTGTTGCCGTTCAATCCGGTTGACGGGTCGAATTCGCCGTATTGTTCCTCATCCGCTTTCGCAGGCAATTTTATGTTTATTGACCCTGAAAAGCTTTATTCCGACGGACTTTGTACAAAAGAGGAGTTTGAAAGTAATATTTACGGCGGAAGTCCGTATACGGCGGACTATGAATTTGCCGCAGAGAAAAGACTCGCCCTTTTAAAAGAGGCTTTTCTGCGTATCACTCCCGAGACGGCGCAGAATATCAAGTCTTTCGAAAAGGAAAATCAGTGGCTTACGGATTTTTCTCTTTATATGGCGCTCAAAGAAGCAAACGGCATGAAACCGTGGTGGCAATGGGAGCCTGAGCAGGCGAGGTATGAGATTTTCATGCAGAAGCACAGGTACGATTTTGAGGAGCGTTCGGCATTCTGGCGCTTCGTTCAGTATATTTTCTATTCACAGTGGTATGACGTGAAGAAATATATCAATTCAAAAGGAATTGCCGTAATCGGAGATATGCCTATTTATGTTTCATTGGACAGCGCCGATGTGTGGGCAAACCGCGGAATGTTCCTTATTGACGATAAAACGCTCAAACCGCAGAAAATAGCCGGAGTTCCGCCCGATTATTTTTCAAAGGACGGTCAGCTTTGGGGCAATCCTCTTTACGATTGGAAAGCGATGGAGAAAGACGGCTACTCGTGGTGGCTCGATCGGATAGGATCGGCGATAAGCACCTATGATGTTGTTCGCATTGACCATTTCAGGGCGTTTGCGAGCTTTTGGCAGGTTCCTGCCGAGAGTGAGACGGCAAGAATAGGCGAATGGGCAAAAGGACCCGGAATGAAGCTTTTCGACAAGGTTTTTGAGAAATATCCCGACACGCCGATTATTGCCGAGGATCTCGGAGTTTTCGGTGATGATGTTGTGAAGCTTCTTGAGGATACCGGTTTTCCGGGAATGAAGGTTATTCAGTTCGGCTTTGACGAAAGCTCGGATTCCTCACATCTTCCGCACAATGCGGTCAGAAATTCGGTCAACTACGTCGGTACACATGATAATAATACTCTTTTGGGCTGGCTCTGGGAGGCAAACGAAAGCTCGCGCCGTTTTGCGCTTGACTATTGCGGCTTCAAGGGTGAAAATTGGGGTGAGGGCGGCTACAAATCGGAAAGCTGCCGTGCAATAATCGAAACGGTGTGGAAATCCGTTTCAAATACAGCAATTATTTCTTTCCAGGATCTTTGCGGCTTTGGAAGCGACGCAAGAATGAATATTCCGGGTGTTGCGGATAAGAACTGGCGCTTCAGAACGACAGCCGAAACCGTTGACGCTGTTGACACCGCTTATTATAAAAAGATAAATCGCATCTTTAAACGTGATTATAAAGTAATATGAAGATTTAAAAAGCTTCATGTCTCCTCTTGTTTGCTGCAGGGGAGGCATGATTTTTTATCGAAAATCGGGCTTTTACGGTGTCGGTTTGCATCGCACCGGGCTATTGGCTGAAAAAGTGATATTCCATAGATGTGCGGAAAGAAAAGCATTGAGCATAAACCCTCCTCGGAAAGAGCTAAGATTAAATCATTTAAGCATAGAGGAAAATTCTTAATAAGAACATACAGGTAAATAATTATCTCAATTAGTTACAAAAGGTTACAACATTAACAAAAAAGACATATTTACACAACATTTTCGTGGTATAAGAATAAGTGTTGAAAAATTCTGTAAGGAAGGTATTTTATGAAAAAAACCACTTTGATAAAGAGGATTACACTTGTTTTTCTCAGCGTTGTTATGGTTGTATGCTGTATCCCGTTTTCTGCTTCGGCAGCTTCGGCAAACGCAAAAACCATTTATGAATTTTGCATAAAGGAGCTTAAGCTCAATAACGCAGGCGCATGCGGCGTTCTTGCAAATATCGAGGCAGAGTCAAACTTTAACCCGAACCTTTACGGTGACGGCGGTGACAGCTACGGCATATGTCAGTGGAACCTTTCAAGATTTGATAATCTTATAAGCTTCTGCAACAAGAACGGATATAACTGGAAAACGCTTAACGGTCAGCTTCATTTCCTTAAATATGAGCTTACCTACAATAAGAGCGACACAGGCTATATTCTTGATAAGCTCAAGAATGTTTCAAACACTGCAAGCGGTGCATATACCGCAGGCTATGACTGGTGTTACTATTTCGAGAGACCGGCTAACAAGGCTGCAAAGTCGGAGAGCAGGGGATATAAGGCGCAGAATACCTACTGGCCCGAATTCAAGAATTATAAAATGCCTAATGAAGTAAAACCGACTCCGGCTCCTTCATATAAGCTCGGAGATGTTAATTCCGACGGAAAAGTAAATTCCTCGGATGCACTTGAAATCCTCCGCTATTCGGTAGGCATCGTTAATTTCAATGCCAACCAGTTCAAAGCCGGTGACCTTGACAGAAGCGGCATTGTAAATGCAAACGACGCACGTATCGTCCTTTTGATTGCAACGGGCAGTACAGGCGCCGACTTAAAGTAAAAAAATATGGGTCTGTGTTCAATCGCACAGGCCCTCTTTTTATCTACACTGTTATATCTGAAAATTATAATTAACTTTTTTGAATAACCAGACCGAAACTCGGCGATGTAAAAGCTTTGCAGAAAAATCTCATTGAGCTTCTAACACAAAATTCTATAATCTAAATAGAAAAAAACCACACAAAAGTGTGGCTTTTCTTTATTGTTACATATTATGTATGGTGCCGGTGACCGGGGTCGAACCGGTACGGTATCGCTACCACCGGATTTTGAGTCCGGCACGTCTGCCAATTCCATCACACCGGCACATAACGCTGTTTATTATACAGTACTGTTACAAGAAAATCAAGACCTTTTGAACAATTTATAAAATTTTATTCTCTATATTTCAACATAATGCCTATTGAAATAAATATTTAAAGTAGTATAATGTATTTTAATGGATAACTATAGGAGTTGATTTAGATGAAAAAGGCAAAAAGTATTATCAGCGTGATTTTATGCGCTACTATTCTTCTGTCTTGTGCACCGGTATTCAAATTGAACTTATTCGGAACAGAGGCTTCTGCCGTTTCATATACAAAGAAGCATGAGAAGGAGTATTACTATGCTCCGGGTACAAAGTTTATTGCTAATTTGGTTCTCGGCTACAGCTCGAAAAAAGCCGATAAGGCTAAAGCTGTTATTACGGGCGTGAATTACACAGTTATAAATAAGGACCTTAACGACGGAGCCGGTGGAAATTATATTTTTCTCGGATATCGTTCGGATACCGATCCGACAAATTCAATTAAAGATCTCAGAATCAGAAATGCCAACAATCAAAATAATTATACTGCTCCCGAAAACAAAGCTACATATACGGCTGTCGGAAAAACTCCGATTTCGGAAGCCGGTAAGCTCGGTGACGGCGTAGTTGACCTCAACATGAAAGCCGGCGGAGATTATCTTTATTATTTTGCAACGAAAAATGTCTTGGCAGGAGATCCCATCGTTGAAATTACAATAGATACAAACACAGATATCTCCGGATATGAAACTGTAAAATTTCTTGAAAGTGCTAATTTTAATGTTATAGCCGATGCCAATAAGGGCGCTAAGGGCGATTATATTTATACTCATTTAAAGCGTCTTCCGCAGATCGACACTACAAAGCTTCGTTCTGCGATGGAAACGGCTGCGACGGCGATTGCAAACACATCTTTAATTGAAGAATCAAAGGCTTCGCTGAAAACAGCTCTTGCCGCTGCTGAACAAATCACAAATGCCTATGATAATTTCAGAGCCGGCACCGACGCTTACAGCTCTGTTTATAATCAGACGAAGATTGACGCTGCCGAAAAAGCCATAAAAGAGGCTATGGATGAGCTGGCGGAAAATATAGATGATTCCGCTACCCCGAAGGTTACCTTCTATGTTCCGGAAACAGTTTATCTCGATCCTAACGACAATCAGTCATTCCGATATTTCTACGGCGTTGATACAAGCGGAAAACCGATAAAGAATACTTCAACGGCAGACGCCGCAAAAGGTGCAATGGTTTATTTTGACGTAACAAACTGTACGCCTACAAGCGTAAGGATTACCGTTGAAGCCTCGTCAAATAACGCGACCGATTGGAAATCAACGGCGAGCGGCAACCTCAGCTCGGTTACATACGGTGGAACATCCAAATCGGGTGCGGAAGCTTCGACAACAGGCAATACGTATTCGACATTTCCCGTTAACATTCAGTGTACGGGCGGTAAGATGAATTCGGCTGTTCCCGCCGGCGGATACAGATTCCTAAAATGGACAGCTCATTATGTCGTTGACGGTTTTACTTTTGAAGCTTACGCATATTCATTATGCTATGCTCCGTACGATAAGCCCGTAGCGGCGGCTTCAAGAGCATATACAAACAGAGGCATCAACCATGAGCTTCATCAGATTGCATGGATCTCGGGCATTACAGGAAGCTCGGGTGACGGCAACAGAACCAACAACACAACCGGCTTTGATCCGTTGAAGGGTGTTATAAGCACTCCGACAAATGCAACAAATAACGGCGGAAACAAAGTAACGGGCAACGTTTATTTCAGCGGCACCTCCGGAACCTCATTCCTTACAGATTACAGCAACGGCGAGGTTAACGCTCAGGCTCAGGCTGTTGCGCCGAAAGGATCACTTGTTCTTGATTCCACAAGGTTCAGCAACTTGAAATATGTTCCGAATCTTAAAATCGGTTATTTAATTTCATATTCCTGGGAAGGAAGCAACTCTTGTAAGGAAAGACGCTTCGGATACTATTTCTCCGATGTTTCAAATATTTCTTATGAGCCTGTGTCCGAGAATAACGGAAAGGATCTAAAAGCTTACACCGAAAACAGAGGAACGTATATTGTAAGCGACACGAAATATGAAACTACGACAGAAAAGGTTGACAGAGAATATTGCAGACCGAGACTTGTCTATAACGACGTCTGGAATAAAGAAGTAACCTCATCACAGACCGTACGGATCAAAGGTGCGGCGCGTTTCGGCACAAAAAGAGATTCCATTATTGAAGACAACAACGGTAACGTAAACTGTGCCGGAATCGTTCCTCTTGAAGTAACGGTTGTCAACAAGGCTCTTTTGAGAGCAAAGGTTAATGTTGCTGTTTCCAATGCCTTGCAGGAGAATTGGTTTGCTGCGGGATATGACGTATATCAGAACTCAATTCTTGCAATGGCAATTCATCTTGAAAATCCGGCAAGCTCTGTTACAACGGGAAACACCGACAGAAGTAAACTTGAAAGAGTGTCCGGCACGGTTACAACCTCGTATATTCGTGATGTGGCAGGCGGTGCGGACTATAACGGAAATTCCGAATCTGCAATCATCGGCACAAGTTCGAATGTTAAGAGCTTCACAGGCGGCGAAGATGTTTCTGTTCCGTATAATGATATTACGGGCTATACCCTGAGCGGCTATACTGTTAACGATGAAACAGGAGTAATTTCAACAGGAACCGTGAAAGCCGATAAAAACTATTTTATTAAGTGTGCCGGCGGCAGTAATCTTCAATGGAAATTCGTTTATATGCCGAATTCATATACAGCAAGCTATGACCCGAACGGCGGCAGCTTTAACGGTTCTTCGACTGTTACAAACACCTCTGCATATTATCAGTCAAAGTATTCCGTCGGTTCGGTTGACGGAACAACAATTGCTGAGCCGACAAGAGAGGGATACACCTTCACGGGCTGGGTATGTGATGCTGACGGTGCTACATATAACACAGATGCTCAGTTCAATTGGGATTACACAAAGACGGTTAAATTCACCGCTCAGTGGTCAATCAAGTCCTACACTGTAACCTTCAAGAACGGAGATGATGTTCTTCAGGAGAGCAAGTGGGAATACAACACCACACCGACATATAACGGAGCTACGCCGACAAAGTCAAAGGACGACAGTTATGAGTACACGTTCAGCGGCTGGACCCCGGAGATTTCGGCGGTAAAGGACGACATCGCATATTATGCACAGTACAGCAAGACAGCGCATGATTACAGATGCGATATTCTTGACGGAAAGCAGCATCAGTACGTATGTAACGACTGCGGCTACAAGAAAGCACCCGAAAAGCATAAGCTTGTATATGTAAAGACCGATAACGGATATTCATATACGTGTTCAGAGTGCGGTTACAGCTACACAACGACTGCCAAGGCATATGCGGTTGAATTCAGTTGCGATTCATATTCGGCAGCAAATAATGCATATATCAAATCCGAATGTGAGAAGTATGCAGCGGCAAATCCGCCGGTATACAATGAGGCGAAGTCAAAGAACTACTACATCGCAACGATCAAGGCTCCGATGACGATAACGGAGAACGGACAGAAGATGTACTTCGTATATTGGCTTGATGCGGAGACAGGCGAGAATGTCGGAACGTACACAACATACAGATACTTCCAGACAAAGAGCAGTAAGTTTACTCCGGTATATGCAACTCAGCAGGAGTATTACGCAATGAGAAATCAAGCTGTAATTGCATCAAGAGTTGTTGATTGCCGACTTAACGACAACGGCAGCTATTCACTGCTTGCCGAGCACAGCGTAGCATCATCATGCGAATCAATTAAGGGACACGGCGTGATTTACACAACGGAAGCGGCAAATGCAGGAAAGCTCACAACAGACAACGACAATGTTGAGAAAAAGGCGGCTTTAAAATCGGCAAATGCACTTACGGGCTTGCTTGAGGTCAGCGTTGATCTTCATGGTGCAAACACGGTATGGGCAAGGACGTATGTAATTGATGCAAATAACGAAGTTCATTACGGCACGGTGAGACAGTTTGACGTGACAGCGGGAACCTCATCGGCAGGCGATGAAATAATAACTCTCGGTGCAGAAAGCTACGATCTGACAGATCTCAACAGCGATGCGGAAGTACCGACGATAGAGGACGAGCCAACAGAGAAGAGTCCGCTTGAAATACTCAAGACGGTATTCTCGAAGCTGATAGAAATTATCAACGAAATAATTTCATACTTTACGAAACCGGGGGCAAAAAAATGAGATACGAAAAACCTGAGATAAAGATTGAAAAGTTTTCGATAGTTGAGAATATCATGGATGATGGAGTCAGCGCAGGCGGTTTTCACCCGATAATTGACGAGAACAAAGACCCGTGGTTCGAGGCGGCGGGCGAAGCACTCGGAAACATTTTCAGTATAGACTAACACAAAACGGCACCCCTCAAAGGTGCCGTTTGCTTTTAAAAAAGAAGCGCTTTTTGCCGTATTGATATTGACAAAAGCCGTTTTTATGATATAATAACAACGTTGTGTTTGCAACGTCGAGGCGTAACTCAGTTTGGTAGAGTGCTTGGTTTGGGAGCATAGACGGTGTTCGCACCGCACAAAAGCGAAAATTGCAGAAAGCCCTTCAACCGTGCGGAATTCGGACGGTTCGGAAAACAAAAAATAGCGGTCAAAAATGTGCCTGACCACAGATTTGACCACTTACACGACCACAATTGAATAACTATCGGGGTGTAGCGCAGTTGATAGCGCGCCGCATTTGGGATGCGGAGGCCGCGAGTTTGAGCCTCGCCACTCCGACCAAAAAATGAAATTTGCCTTGTAATGTAGATTGTTATTTTAATTAACATTCAGGGCAAATTTTGTTCTAGAAAAACATTAAATATTGGGAAGATGTCAATATGGATGCAGGGAAAAAAACAATTAATGAAATTTTCAACGGCAGTCGTATTCTTGAAATACCTTTTTTTCAAAGAGCCTATGTTTGGGATGAGCCTCAATGGGAACGTCTGCTAGACGATATCGAAAACGTATGCAAAACGCATACACCATATTTTATGGGTTCCGTAATTTTGAAACAGCAACTTACAAATACAGGAAGTTCTGTTGGCGATATAAGAACGGTTATTGACGGACAGCAACGTCTTACAACCATTAGTATTTTGCTGAAAGTATTGTGTCTTAAAACAGACACACTTAAAAAATTCGATAAGCGTTTTCGACTTGATGATGATAGTATGGTTTTAAAACACAACTTTAATGATATAAAAGCGTATAATGATATCATGGCATTAGAAGAAATTCTTCCAATGTCAGATGGAAACAATATATATCGCGCCTATCAATTTTTTGTTAAGCATCTTGACACAAATAAAGTTGATTTTGATACAATATGCAATTCTATCCTTTTTGTTGGTATCGATTTAAGTGTTGATGAGGACGAACAGCAAATATTCGACACTATTAATTCATTAGGCGTTAGACTTACAACAGCCGAACTTCTAAAAAATTATTTTTTTAGTCGAAATAATATTTCGGACTATAAAACATACTGGCAAGAAATCTTCGAAAAGGATGAGGAAACAAGACATTATTGGGATCAGGAGATAACAACCGGTAGAATAAAGAGAACATTTATTGATCTGTTTTTTTATGCTTTTTTACAAATAAAAATACAAAATACAGATATTCCCGTTTCATCAGATGACAAGATCATCTTTTCAAAAGTCGATAAACTATTTGATTCATACAAGATGTTTGTAAAAAAATATTTAGGCGGAAATAACCAGTTATTATTTCAGGAAATAAAAGAATATGCAACAACTTTCCGAAATGCGATTAATTTAGATGTCATTAATAATGAATTGACTTCAGAAGCAGGTATTGAAAGAATTAATGCTGTGATGTTTGCTCTTGATACCACAACACTTATTCCTTATGTGCTTTTCGCAGAACATAATATTAGTGACGTAAATGCACGAAGTGACTTGTATTCGTATATTGAGTCATATATAATGCGAAGATTAATTACTCGCCAAACAACAAAGAACTATAATCAGTTATTTACCGATCGCCTGATATTAAACAAAGTGTTATCAAAAGATGCATTAGCGGAATACATTTCAGGACAAGAAGACAAAATCAATCGTATGCCTTCGGATAAAGAAGTCTTGGATGCTTTCCATGAGTCGTGCTTAACTAATAAATATGCATTAGGCGTTTTGTATTTAATTGAATCTAAGATTCGTGACCGTAGCAAATATTCTACTCAACTTCTAGGTATTAGTAAATATAGTCTAGAACATATGATGCCGAAAAAGTGGCAAAATTCTTGGCAGCTTTCGAAGGATTGCACTGTTGAAACCAGAGATCGGAAGTTACTTACACTTGGCAACTTAACTATCATTACACAATCACTTAATGCCTCAATCCGTGATGCAGACTGGCAAACTAAAAAATCTGGTAAAAAAGATAAAGGCGGTCTCAAAAAATACGCCGAGGGTATTGAAACACTATCAGAATATCTTGAACTTGATTCTTGGGATGAAAATAGCATTAAAAATCGTGCTGATGATTTAGCAACTAAAGCGTTGAATGTGTGGAAAATTTAAGCAATATTCTTTTTCTTTGTCTACTGCATCTCAAATTTTGACAGGGTGACTTTTTCGGTCACCCTGTCATTTTCTCTTTTTCCGCCTTGATTTGCGCCTTAACCTCTGTAATCATTTCCGCCAACTTTTCTTCGCATTCCTCGCGCGTTTTCGCGTAGATATTGTGGCTTTCCCGCTTGCCGTAGGCATTGGTTGGTGTGTACCGTCCCTCGTAGAGGTGGTCGTTAATCATGGTGACACAACCCGTCCCGGGCTTTCGTATTTTGGGCTTGTACGGCGTGAATTCGACCGAGGAGGTATCTTTCCTTTCCTCCCGCGCTATCGTCGGCATTTGGGCGTCTGTACCGCCGATTTTGCGGTCAATATGCACTGCCGCCTGCCTTTGCATGGTATCGGTGATATGGCTGTAAATATCAAGCGTGGTTGCCGAGGACACATGGCCTATGGTTGCCGAGAGCGTTTTCACATCCATACCGTGCTCCAGCGCCATGGTCGCAAAGGTGTGACGCAGATCGTGAAAGCGCACCTTTTTACAGCCCGCCCGTTCCAAGATCAGTTGTAACCGTTTTCTAACCGATGACGGATTTCTCGGTCTGCCGTTATCCGTCGGTGACGGAAACATCCATTCCGAATCCACCGTTTCCTTATACGCCACAAGGGTTTTCAAGAGTGACGATGGCAGAATAACAGTGCGTATCGAGGCTTTTGTTTTCGGCGCTGATATAATCACCTCTGCCTTGATGATATATACCTGCCGTTCAATGCGAAGCTCTCCTGTTGCGAAGTTGAGGTCGCTCCATTTGAGCGCCAATATTTCACCGCGCCGCATCCCCGTGCCGAGCTCCAGCAGAAAGAGCTCATAGCAACCTTCTTCCTTTGCCTGATGCAGAAATCGGATAATTTCATTTTGCGTGAGCACCTGCATCTCCCGTGCTTTCTTCGGTGGCAGCTTACAGCCGACGGCGGGATTGGTGCGAATTAAGCCCTCCTGCACCGCCCGCTGTAAAGCTGTGCGGCAGTTGGCATGTATCCCCCTTATCGTTCTGTCCGAAAGTCCCTTTCCGTAGGTTTTTACGTGCAGTTTTCTTCCGTCTGTCTTTTCCTTTGCGTAGAATTGCTGTAAATCCGACTGTGACAGCCTGTTCAGCGGAATTTTTCCGATTTCGGGAATGATATGATTGTAAATGCGGTTTTCATAGTCGGTTCTTGTGGTAATACGGAGTGTGTGTCGGCAGTAGGTCTGATACCAGAAGTCGATCCAATCCCCGAACGGCATATCCGGCTTGATTTTATCGGAAGAGCGTCCACACTGATCTTTCAGTTTTTCCAGCTTTGCACTGCATTCCGTTTTCGTCTTGGCGGTTACGCATTTTGTAATAGGCAGGCTTTTCTCATTGTACCCGACAACAATTCTTCCTTCCCACCGACCGTCTTTACGCAGGCGTAATGTGCCCTCACCATTTTTTCTTTTTTTAGCGATTGGTATCATCTCCTTCAAGCATAATCTCATCCATAAAGCTCCCCACGATAGCGGAAGCGTTTCTCTGCATATCGGTGGTCACATGGGTGTAGGTGTCCAGCGTAAAGCTGGCGTTGGTATGCCCGAGGATTCCCGACAGGGTTTTCGCATCCACGCCGCCCGCCAGCGCGTGAGTGGCGAAGGTGTGGCGCAGATCGTGGAACCGAATCAGCGGAAGCTCCGCCTGTTTTAACAGTGTTTTTAATCGGTGGTAAGCATAGTCGGGGTGCATCGGTTTTTCGGGCTCATAGATATTCGGGAATATCCATTCGCTGACTGCCGTTTCTTTTCGCTTCCGCAGAAGTTCCGCAGTGCTCGGCGGCAGGACAATCGTGCGCGTTCCCGTCTCGGTTTTGGTTTCGCCGATATTCAATCCGCCGCCTTTCCTTTTAGCAACCGAGCGCCTCACTTTCAGCTTTCCGTTTTCCGCATCGAAGTCCTCCCACTTCAGTCCGCAGATTTCACCCCGCCGCAGTCCTGTGGTCAGCTCGGTGTAGAAGAAATCGTACCACCGCTCATCCTGCCTAATGCGTTTCATAAATCTGTCAAGCTGTTCGTCATTGAGTATCTGCTTCGGCGGATAATTGTTTTTGGGAATCGTTGTGCCGACCGTTGGATTTTTAACAATCAGCCGTAGGCGCACCGCCATATCGAGTGCTTCGTGCAGCATCATATGAATACCGCGCACCATACTGTCGGCAAGCTCTGTACCGTGCAGCTTGTCTGGTTTCACACGACCTTTCTTTTTGACGGTGTTATAGAATTTTTGAAGTTCCTGCGTGGTCAGCGCCGACAAAGGTCTGTCGCCGAGATACGGTTTGATTTGATTTTTAATCATCGCTTTGTATGAATCAAGCGTGCTTTCACGAATCGTGAAGATCATATATTCATTGATCCATCGGTCGAGCCATTCGCCGAGCGTCATATTCGAATCCTCGGTGAGGTCGGCATCGCGGTACATCTCGATGCAGTCGTGGAGCTTTACGATTAACTCCTTTTGTGTTCGGGCAAGCACATAGCGGTGAATCGGATCGCCGTTCTTTTTGTGACCGACAACGATGCGGCCTTCCCATCTTCCGTCTTCGCGCTTGCGCACCATACCGTCTCCCGACGGTCTTCGTTTTGCCATAGTATCACATCCTTTCGCAGTACAACACAATACCACATACATGGCGGAATATCCAGCTAAATTTGCGGTAAAATTCGCAACCCCTAAATCAGCGAGGTTAAAATTCGAGCAACCCCTAAATTGCGGTTTCGTAACCGGATTGCAAAAGCCGTACAAACCCTTATGCGGTCGGCGTTGCCGTACGCTGTTCCCTGCGAGGGGAAAGCAAGGCAACCCCCTCGCTTTCTCCTGCTTATTTTCGGACGAGCCGTAAAACTGCCGATTTCCCGTGTTTGCAGTCAAATTCAGCGAGTTTTTTCAGTGTTGCCTGCCGCCGCATTTCGCTTTCCAAACGAATCATTTGTTGCTCGTTATGATATGCTGTCGCATTCTCAATTGGACAGACGGTATAGAGCAAATTGCCGTTGCGCTTTTCGCCTTTTTGCGTGTATACAGAGGTCGGCTCGGTTGTGATCAACCGTTTTTTGGTCAAACCGTCCACATGTTTTCTAACGGTGTTTTTGCTCATGCCGACAGCTTTCCCGATCGTTTTGTAGCTCGGATGGCACTGAAATGTTTTCCTGTCCTCGCAGTACATCAGATACGCATACACTGCGATCTCACCGGTGCTGAGACCCAAGCTGAAAATTTCATTCGGCAGAGGAAAATAATCCCGGATCGCATCACGCTTTGGATATCGGGTGAATTTCAAATGCTGCCTCCCGTCTTTTCTTCGACCCATGCGCGGAATTTCTCTTTCGGTACGATAAGCCGTGAGCCGATACGCAACGACGGAAACCCTTTCTCGTGCATCAGCTCGTAGCTGCTTGAGATGGAGATGCCGAGGAGCTTGGCTACCGTTTCAGCATTAAGGAACAACGGCAGATCCTCATAAGCGGTGTAAACAGATTCTTTCATTGGTTTTTCCTCCTATTAAATTCACACGGTTTTTCGCCGTGTTATGTAGAGGACTGCTGTTTTGCAAAACAAAAAGACCCGCACTCAATCCCGATGCGTAGTTGCATCGGTGATTATGTAAGTGCGAGTCTGAAACTCAAAATAAAAATATGTGTATTCAATTGTCGGTTGCTTTCTTTACTTGCAGTATAACATACCGGGGAAATTCTGTCAAGTTTTTTGCGCCAACAGTGTATATTCCGGCGCTTTTGCGGGAATACTGTTTTCTTTGTTTTCTGCGGTGCAGATTTTAACCGTGCTGTGTCGAACTGAAAATCGCAAGGCCAAACCGCGAAATCGGCTCGGCCTTGTTTCTGCAAATTCAATTCTCTGACGGCTCGTACAACACTTCGGTCATGATTCTCGCCGCGAGCTTAAAGCCGCTGATAAACGCTTCGCGCTCATTCATACCGTGCAGTTCCGCCTCGCAGTCTTTGAGCTTTTCAAAGGTTTCTTTTAGCTGAACCGTGAGCGTCGGTATCAAGCTGTCCTGATGCCGAATAACATAGCTCAACACTTCGCTGTAAGCACTCCCGCGCTTAAAACTGTGTTCGTGCGGAACGATGTTGCCGTAGTACAGATTTTCAAGCGTTGTCATTTTCATTCCACCTCACATAAGAAGAGGGCGGCACGCTATCGGTCATACCCGACACCGTGTCGCCCTCATTTTTCATTTTCTCTGCCGCAATCAGCGCGTGCTTGACAAGCAACATTTCAAGCCAAGTACGCTCGTCGTATTCCGACGGACGCCCATTTTCGAAGAAGTCTTTCATCACTTCACCCAGGATGCCGTACTTCTCTCCCACACCTTCTCCGCGGTATAATTCTTCTAAACTCATCTGTGCCATATCCGCACCTCCTTTGCAGTACACAACAGTACCACAGGTTGGCGCGGAAGTCCAGAGGAAAACACCATAAAACCGAAAACATAATCACAAAGATTTATTGTCGATAATATAGTTTTCAATTAAAGCTTCCTTTAATTCTGCATATTCAGGTTTGCTAGTTGAATTTAATTTTTCGCATATTGCAGTTGTTTTTATAGACACTAACTCACCATCATCGTTATAGGTAATAAACCCTTTGAAATCATCATAAAACAGTTTGGATAAATGTCTCGGAACGCCTAACTTTTGAATTTCAATAAGCTCTTTTTTTGTCGTTCCATGTTCCATGTACAGAGCCCAATCCTGTCCGCAGTGCTCCTTACCATCCCGATACTCGAGAATAGTATAATAATTTTCAAAATAATTCTTTAAAGCAAATCTAATAATAGAATCAATTTCACTTATTGTTTTGTTTATCACTATATTAATGTGGCGCTTATTGCTCGGATTGAACCTCACCATATCCATTTGACCTGTCGGCAGATAACCAACCGCAATATCCTTCCCGCGATAATTATATAGTGTTTGGTTGATAATTTCATTGATGGATTTACTGTTCATCCAATCCGTCATTAAACTAGCATAATGCTTAATAAAGTTTTTATTCCCCTTAGGAAACAAGGGATTTCTTCCTCCGCTTTCTTCGAGATCCCAATGATACAATTCAAATAGTATATCCAACATTTTCAAACAATTATCGTATGTTGGGTCTGCTAATGGCGGAGTAAACAAAGAAGTTGTTTCCCAAATTTCATTTTGATAATGCACTTTAATTAGAGGAAACCGAGAAACAATACTTGAAGGTATAGAGATACTTTTGTTAATGTCAGTCAAGATCTTAACACCTTCTGGTTCTTTCTTTTGCATCTCATTTCTTAACAAACTAGGCTGATCATCAAAGAAGTGGGCACATAGCACGTTGGAAAAAGCATTATAGACTCGACGCTGGTTTTCTGAAACGTTTTTGCGTGTAAATGGTTTGCCTTGAGCTGCACGAATTATGTTCTTATAAAAATTCTCCTTTCCCGTCAAAACATCCGTACTTATTTCTTCCAGTTGCTTATTTTTGATTATTTTTAAACTATCGGAAGTATTCCAACGTCCATCTTTGCTGATCCATCTTATACAGATTACATTGCCACACAACTCTTTGGCTAGACGTCCCGCCCTTCCGGCAAGATTCCAAAAATCGATACTTTGCAAATTTTTGTTGCCAATTTGATTATTTAGAATAAAGATATTTTGTGCTGGCAAATTAACTCCTTCTAAAAGTGTTGAGGTGCAAAATAAATAGTTTATATCTCCATTTTCATATAACCGTTCAACAATATCTCTTACTCTCTGCGGTAGTTTGCCAAAATGGAAACCTACACCCTTGCGTATAAAATCAACCAAGTAATAATCTTTATGTATAAATGTTGCAATTTCATCCGCTGCGGCATTTAAGTTAGCAGAGGGCGTTATGTTTAGGTAGGCTTCCATTTGTCTTGCGCATTCAATAGTATCATCTATCGTATTACAATATATTAAGCTCTTAGGATTATTAGGATCTATGTTCTTGGATATATATTCAATTAATTCCGGTAAACGGTTTGGCAGATTGTAGTTTTCAGTATATACTTCATCTATATCAGAAAAAAGTTTAATTTGTTTATCAATCATATCAATAAACATTCTTGTCTGACAAACAGGAGATTCTGTAATCGTTTTGGTTTCTGTAGATGTTTTATTAAATAATTTCAAGAAAATATCTACATTGCTAATGTTAGGCGAAGAAAAAAACAGTTTGCAACTTTTCCTTTCAGCCAAAGATATAGCATGATAATAAACAGCAGATCGTGTATCATCAGATAGTATTTTTTGAGCTTCATCCACGAAAACATACTCAATTGTTGGATTTGATGCGACTGAAAAATAATGCAATAATCTTTCTGGTGTAAACACAAAAATGTAATGTGGATTCCTATTATGCAATAATGCAGGAATATCGGGACTAGAGCTCAAAAAATATCCTTCAACATCATCTACGACGTGTTTTAATTTTTTCAATGTTTGTGATACTAGCGCACGAGTAGGGACTAAAAAAACAATATTAAGTCCTCGTCTGTTGTTCATCATAAGATTTTTAATAAATGATGTTAAAATAAAGGATTTTCCAAACGAAGTGGGTCCAGAAAAACTAAAATGGTTTTTATCCAACAGAGTTTCCAACATATAATATTGTTCATCCGTAAAAACTTTATCACTATATTGGTCTTTATTAATTATCTCCTTAAATTGTTTTTCAAAACTGATATCCAATGGCAATATAGTGTTTCCTTCAGTATCATTAGAAGATAATAAATCATATCCAGGGAAATTTCCTAGTCTGATCATTATACCTCGTGAATAATACTGAAACTTTGCATCCGTTGAATATGTATGATTAAGACAACTAATTATTTTGATTGCAAAATTTCTATGATCTGCAACCGAAGATAACGATAGAATATCAGCAAAAGTCAAAATGTCAGCATATTCTTTTGACGAAAAAACACAAGTTGATAGTTTTTGAGGTTCAAGAATATGCTGCCAATACATTTTTTCTGCAGTATGAAATAGTGATAAAAAATAATCGTCTTTTATAGCTTCCAAAGCCATTTCATCAATAATATTCACTATTCCACCACCTTTGTTAAAACTTCTTTTTGGTTTTCATCCATTTGCTCAAACGGAACAAGATAAAAGTAGAAAGCATGCCCAAGCAATCCTCGTCTCTCTATTCTTTCTAAAATACTAGGAAGCATTCTTGTTATTTCACTCTTTATATTACTAAATAACCATTCGCGAAAAACAGAATTACTCCTCGTCTTTTCTTTTTTGTCAATTTCCAAATTATATAAAACAAACACTGCAAAAGCAGTATCAACATTATATTGACTTGATGTGTTAGGGTATATTAGACTTTTTAAGAATGCTCGTTCTTCTTCGGAATAGGTCTCTTGCGCGATACAAGCATTTAACAACCCTTTTTCGAAAGTAATTCCTTTGACAGAACCGCTTTCATCGTCTTTGATGTTGTCGTTTTTAAAATCTCTAATACTATTTAATGCCGCAGAAATTCCGTCACTCAAATCCGAATATACTTTCGATTCACCAAAAATCAATTGATAATCGCCATTTTCTAATTTTAAATAATGGACACCATCCGCACCATTAAAATACAAATTGGGATTTGTTTTCAATTCCATCTTAGTAAGCAACTTTGGTGCTTTTAAATCTGTTTCAAGAAATGAGAATAGTAGCAATTCACCTAATTCCCCATCATTACTACCAAGCTTGCGAAATTTCTCTCGAACTAAATGCGAAAGTTGCATTGGCCTTCTTACATATTCATCCCACGTTCGTCTTGATAAGCAATAATGCCCCGCTGCATCCCTTAAGGATATAATAAGTCTATCGTAACTCAATGAGTTTGCGTCTATAATAGGGCAGAAAAACTTCAATCTACTTTGGTTTTGTTCTGTATCGACAATTAAATGAAAATTATCTAAAAAATCCGTCTCGACAGTGGTGTTCACATTATTACTCAATTTGTTTTCACCTCCAAAAATCTCGCTTTATATCAAAATTCCATTGCGACAAACCACCTCATGCTGGATGATTTACGCAGTCCAGTTGGTGTAGGTCTTAATTCGAGTTTGTAGTTCCAAAGTCTGATACTTCACCTTGATAGATTTATAGCGTTTACACGGACGCGGATCACCGAGAAGAGACAGTCATCCCTCCTCGGTGTTATACGCACCGTCTTTTTTGACAATCTCGGGATTGAGCATCACTGTATATGTAGGTGCTCGTCCACTCTCGTCGAGAAACGCGATAATGCGCTTTTTCACGCCGATCATATTTGACGCCATGCCACACAGCAATCTTTGTGCACTATAAGCGTATAAAGCAAGTCCTGTACCACATGCAAATCTTCTTTTGACGCAATCTCCGATTTCCCTGCGCGGAATATCGGAGATTACATCAATTCTTTAATCATTTAATATCTTTTATCTCGCATTATAGAACGGATTGAATCCGGTTCTTACATCGTTAGCCAAGTTTTCAATATGATTAGGATTCAAGTTCAACTTATTGTTGTTTTCGTCATCAAACATAAAAATTTGGAGATTGTCAATTCCTATACTCTCGTACGCTTTATGAATTACTGTACCTATAGCCGCGATACTTTGATCATCAAAAGGCTTTGAGATATGGTCAATAACCAATATTGGTATGATGGGATATCTATTCTCTTCAATGAGCATTTTCATAAAAACTAAATAACCGCACAATTGTATAAGCGTATGCCTTGCATGACTACCTGTCCCATACACCCTTTCATTACGTTTTTCATCAAAAGTCATAGTTTGCAAAGTATTCCTACTTTTGATGTATGTTATATGGAAAGCATCATTAGTTTCGTTAAAATCTTTTTGAACGAAATCACTCGTTTGATATGCAGATTTATACAAGTTGGTTATTTGTGTACTAATGGAATTAATCTTCTCAGCGTCATCTAAATCTTGCAATTCTTTCAACTCTTTCTTATAGTCTTTTAATTCCTTTCTTAATTTTTCCAACTCAGCAGGAGAGCATTCTGTAGAGTAACTCTTTATGCCATCTTCTGCGATAGCGATTGCCTTCTTTTTATCATCTAAGGAAAATCTAGTTAATTGCATCTCTGATTTAACAATTTCATTCTTTACCTTTTGACGCTGTTTCTTTAATTTTTCCAAAACGTCGTCTTTCAAGAAATACTGACTAAAGGAAATGCTGTTCTTTATTTCATCGGCTAAATTAATTAAAGGCTCTACCAAATAATTGAAGTCGGGGCGATCCTTAATGATGGATTGGAAAGTGTCCAAGATATGCTCGCGATTCTTGTTTTCGCGCTGTTGGTGTTGCAAATCCAATTTGTATTTTTCATACACTTTGATTTGCTCATCTATATTGTTGCAAATGACCTCTAAGTCGGAAACACTCTTGGTTGTAAGAGGCTTACTTAACTCTATTTGGTTTGCTAAATCAGACAATTGAGCCAATATTATATCGCCATTAGAACCGTCAAACTCGCCTTTTATGTTGAGTTTGTTTAAGTTTAAATTAACTTTGTAAATAAAGTGCTTATTACTTCCGTCAACTTGCTCTTTTTGCTTAATTTCGTCTTGTAGTCTTGCAATTTCATTTTTTAGCCAAAATATACGGGTGACATTCTTATTAAAAATAAAGTTCAGAATCGGCGATACCTTTGTTGAATACTCAATTTCACTGCACTTATCAAAGAAGTCAACAAGTACCCCCTGCCGTATCTCGCCTAGGAAATTAAACAATGTAAAAGAGCGATAAGTTAAGCGTTCATCGGTAAATTTGTGTAAACTTTCAAGAGCGGCTTTATCAACTGCAAACACCGCTTGCAACCGTTCTTTATATTCACTAAGGTCAATGGATTCGCCATCCACCTCATCTGTATAAGAAAAATAACATTTATCGGTAGCTAAAACACGAGATATGCGATAAGAAATGCCGTTATATGTAAAATACATTGTTGCTTTGCTCAATGTTCCTTTATACCAAATACTGTTTTTGATAACAATAGAGGAACCAAACATATAATCTATAAACTTATAAAATTCTGTTTTTCCTGAGTTGTTTTTTCCTATGAAATAATTTATACCGCTTTCAAATACATATGAAGCTACGTTGTCATCGGTATTGTATAAATCAAGTCGCTCAATTTTAAACATTGCTCAGCACCTCCTTTAAGAATTGCCTGTCCGAGAAATTATAGCTTTCGTTAATTGCATTTTGAAGAAATTTATTAGTATATTTTTCTTTTCCAATACTATTTTCACTGCACAATAGAGTTGAACTATTAAGTAAAATATCACCGTTTTCAATAAGCAGATGCATTGCTTCTATTATATACGGAATATTTTTGCAGTAATCGGCATAATTGCCTGATAATTGCGATATTGCTTTAACAACCACATCGGTAGAGTTATTTCCGTTAAAAAGAGGAGAATAATAGTTGTTTTCGTTTTTCAACAAATATGCAAATAACAAGGTTTTATTAACACTCAACTGCTTGTGTACGCAAAGAATTTGTTTTAAAAATAAACAATACTTGCTCACCAATAGCACTTCTGTTTTTAACTCATTTTTATTCATTATGTTTCATCCTCCCAAGAAATCAACATATCTGTAGCCGTGTCAGCCTTTGTTAGATGTATTGCTGAGCCATTACGGATTTGATCATTATGCGCATATGTATTTGCTCTTTCTTGCGTTTTTACGAGTCTATTATTGGGGGTATCATTATTATTAGCTTGTAAATTGCTTTTTGTAATTTCAAAATTGAAATGTGTTGTGTTTTCTATGTTTTCCACATTATTGGATTTGAGATTTTCCAAGCAGCGCAATTTATAAGCGTTATAATATTCTTCAAAAATCAATTGTTCCTTAATAAGTGGATCCGGAATCGCGCACTTTTTCAACTGTATGTATTGACGGGATTTTGAAATGGCTGTATCTGCTATGTCTACGCTACATCTTTTTCTAAAATCACTGAAATCGGGAGGAATATACAAATTGTCCTTTATGCGAGAAACAACATCTTCTACAAGCGTTTTAAATGTGGTGTAATCACATTTATATGAGTGATTTTGAGATATGTCACCCAACAGATCGTGTTGTATCTTTTCCGCCAAATCTCTTATTCGTAATTTGTAAATAACATCCTTAACTCCGCCATGGTTGAAAATAAGTTTATAGCCTTCAAAAATCTTATTATCTATATCATCAATCTCTTCAAAACTATACTTATCTTTAATGCTCTCACAAAGCTGTGTAAATAATGTATAGTCGTTGTTGATAATATTTTTGACTTTTGTTATAAGCGCATTTCCACCGCTACTTGACTTTATAATTTTATTGTAAAGAGTAAGTAGATTTGTTGGAAAAACACTATCGGTATTACCATAAGACTTATCTACGAGTAAAACAAATTTTTCTACATTCGACGAAGTATTATTTAGTATTATCCAGTTAAATAGCACTTTCTCGTAATCGTCGTCCGACAGGGTAGTTCGTTTAACTTGCAACGCCGTAATGCCAGAAGGCGCGTTGAATATGCCGTTATATGTTTGCAGTTTCCCCTCTTGTGCATTACAATCTGCATCGCTTCTTTGCAATGCAACATCATCATACGTTTCATATCCGAGAGCATAGTTATCCTGTAGCTTTGTCAAATAATATATAAACACCTTAATTTGATATGCAAATCCTGCTAAACTGTATATACCAGAATTATTCAACTCGTCACCTTCTTCATTTTATTTTGAATTCTGTAGAACTTTTTTATTCTCCTAATTATTTCATCATACGCCGGGCGAAAATTATAATTCGGAATATAACTCGGTTTGATCCCTTTGATATCGTTATGCTCCAACTTTTGCGGAACATCTTCTACGATTGTGGCGTTGAAAAATGTCAGATGTACCGTCAAGTCTAGATATTAGTGGACCACGTCCATAAAACATCAGAGATAGATAGCATAACGGCAAATTCTTCCTGACACTCACGGATGAGCACCTGTTCTTTCGTCTCACCTGGCTCGACTTTACCACCAACATGCTTCCAAAAAGTCCTCATGCCTTATTTAACGGGCGTTGGCAGATCACAAATATATCTTCGTCCCATATCAGAGCGACTACTACCTCGAGCATTTTAGAGATCAAACTCTCCTTTTAGAAGATTAACAAAGTATGAAGCAGTTTCCCTATCAAACTGAATTGACTGACTTATTTTTCCCGGCTGTTCTCTATCGCTACGTCCATAGGTGTCGAGCTGAACATAATGTTCACCATAGCTGTCAAACGTCGAATATGTAGCATACACTTTTTCATGTACTGTATTTCTTTCCTTTTGTAATTTTTCAATAGTTTTGATGTCTATTTGTGCCATTTCTTTATTCCTTTCTTATTCGCAAAGTTTATACCAAATTGCGAGTATTGTTTTTTCTTTTTCATCGCTTATTCTGAGACCTGTTGTACCTGGAAGCCGGAAATCTCCTATCGGTACAATTGCTCCAATACGAGTTGCAATCGCTTGAAGTTCTGTCAACGGTAATGCTAAAAGCCCATCTCGCGTTTGAGATCCAGTAAGGCGAGTAGCATCGTTATGAATAAACAACTGCCATTTTTCCTTAAAAGGTTCGAGCGCTCTTGCGCCAAAATTTTTACGATTTGTTATATCCAAAATATCAACCGGCAATATGAAACAATCCCCGTTATTACTATCAACGCAAACAACAAAATCACAATCGCTTCTTTCGATTCTTCGGGTTCTGTTTTCTGCATGACGATCAATCTGTGCGCCAGATCTGCCTCCTCGAGTGAGGTTATATGTACCAGACGAAGAGCCTTTAACCTCAACGCGGTAAAGAATATGTTCATAATCAAGCACCGCATCATAAGGCATATCGCGCCATACCTTGAAAAAGCAAAAGAAACCTGCCTTACTAGCTTTTCCTATGAAAACATTTTCATCTGCCGCACCATTAAGGCTTCTAAAAGTACCTTCCGCATCTAAACCAGTAATGTTTCTATTCCACATACTCTATTCCTCCATAAGCATTTCTTTGATTTTTGTAGCGAGTCTTGCAATTACAGGCACCGAAACTGTATTTCCAATTTGCTTATACGCATCATCGATGGTTATTGTATTCGGAAAGTAAAACCCTTTCGGAAAGCCCTGAAAGTCCAGACATTCTCTCAATGTCATCTTTCGTATTCCGTAATCGTCCCACACCACATGCACTCTATCTTTGTGTGTTCCCATATTGGCAGTAAGAGTCGGACACATTTGATTCTTTGTCCAGCGCACTTCTGTATCAGTTATTCTGTAAATTGCTTTGCGATCCTTCATATGTGCAACTAATCGATCATACATTTTACCTTCTGTGTAGTAATAAATATCGTGTTGCTTTACAGAGCGATTGATAATGTCGCTAGATTTCAAAGTAAGTTCCATCGGCTCGGGATATTGGTATAGACGATTTGATATATCTTCGCGAATTGCAACGATATAAATGCGCTTTCTTATTTGCGGAAGATTCCCGTAATCATTGGATGCAAGAACTCTATAATATACGGTGTATCCAAACTGCGCTAAACCGTTGAATATTACTAGAAAAGTTTTGCCGTCATCATGTTCCATTAAGTTCGGAACGTTTTCTAAGAAAACCACCTTCGGCCTTTTAGCATCAATAATTCTCGTTATCTCGAAAAACAAGTTCCCGTCTCGATCTTTAAATCCCTTTTGGAGCCCTGCAATCGAAAACGGTTGGCAAGGGAAACCTGCTGTCAACACATCACAGTCCGGAATATCAGAAGTTGCAATTCTTTTTATATCGCCTTCAATAAGATTGGTGTTTGGAAAGTTATGACGATATGTTCTGCAAGCGGCGGCATCCATTTCGTTCGCCCATACAATGTCAAATCCGGCTTGTATAAAACCAAGATCGATTCCACCTATTCCGCTAAACAGACTACAAACACTCGGCATAACATTCTCCAAATTCAACGGTTAAAAATCCAAAAGATATGTACCGTCCTCATACTTTCTGAAAGTAACATATGTCTTTCCGTAAAGCTCCAACATTTGCTTAGTAACATAACCACCTGCAGGAGCGCCAATTCTTTTACGAATCCATTCACCCAAGATTGCATTACTTTCTACACTGTGCAAGGCTTTGTTTCCTTGCTGTGCCATTCTCATATGGAAAGAACCAAAATCTTTGGTGATCACTTTAAACATTGGGCAGTTTTCATCATCGGGATTTTCTCTATCTGGAAAGAAGCCCGCCTTTTTATCTTTGTGATTATACGGAATATAGGCTTGATTTTGATCTCGCTTCGTTCCGTTTTTACGAATACCCCAGTTAATACCCGAGCCATATCCCGTATCACTGCCGTCCGCACGCAAAAGAGAAACATTCAGTGTGTCAATCGGAGTTTCCTTATCATAAACTAGATAATCTTTCTCAGAGTTATCAGGTTCAACAAAATTTTCTGCGGTATTGTTGATAACATTCTTTAACTTCTCAGAAACAGACGGATCAAAACAATCAATTGTATCGGGCAAAAGATTCTTATAATAACAATAAGCCTCAAGAGAGTTACACATACTAACAGACTCTCTGCGCTTGTAAAAGGCATTCATGGTATAATTCAAAGAACCACAGAAGGCGATATAAGGCATATCACCTACATGCTCATCCGGATATGTCCAGATATACACTTTCGAATGCACTTCCGAGCCTTGGCAAATGTATCTGCACGAGATTTTGGGCATCCCTTTAGATGTGTTAAGAAATCGAATCATACGACAGATATCTTCATGCTTTTTCTGAGAAAGGCTGGATTTGGTCATACCAAGTATGATTTCAACCGACAGACCTTTGATCAATCTGCTGTTCTTCATGCCTTCCGAAAGTTTTATCATATGGGTTGAGATTCTATCACAATCAGTAAATGCGGTAATAATCTTCAAAGAGGAACAAGGCTGCGAAAACTCTGTTCTCGCAGGTGTGTATAAAATGGGTTCATCAAAATCCGATGTGATAAATGTCGGAATGCCGGTAATATCATCATTTTTTGGAATCATTCATCTTCCTCCAGATTGGCTTTGATCCAAGGATAATCAATCCCCGCGAAACTATTTAATACAGCGGTTATAACAACCTCGGATAATTTGCACGGTACGGCCATGCCGATTTGTTTTCTTACACTGCTATAGTTACCTACGAACTCATAATCGTCGGGAAAAGTTTGTATTCTTGCTCTCTCTCTATTTGTCAATTCTCGATCCGTCCAGTGATACATAAATGTGCCACCACCACCCGCAGCCGTTACAGTATAAGCAGGTTTATTGGGATCAAGTTTACGATAAATTTGACTGATCTTAGTTTTGGTGTGAATTCTTAATTCACTCGGGAAATTCTCTCCAAGTCTTTCCTCTGCTTGCCACACATTTTCACCAGGATTAATATATGATAATCTTCTGACAACCTTATCAGCAAGTTTTCTAACTTCATTATTGGGAGCATTCTCTGGAATATTAGATAATGCAGTTCTCGCAGTTACATCGCACTTAGCATATACTGCTGGATCGGGAACTCTGTACTTCACAGATTCATCTTTGTGAATTCCAACAATGATCACCCTATGTCTTGTTTGCGGCACGCCATATTCCTCGGCTTTATAGAGGTGAACATTCAATTTGTAACCAGCCTCACGCATATCATTTAGAATGATTTCAAAGTCACCTGAACCTGCCGAGCGTATTCCTGATACATTTTCCGCAACAAACCACTTTGGTTGATATGCTTTAAGCACTTCAATACCATACCAGTATAGTTGCCCAAACTTCTCATTTTCAAAGCCTTGGTGCTTACCAACATTAGAGAAGCTGTTGCACGGGAACCCATAGCAGAAGGCCGTGATCTTTCCAAGTTTTTGAATATCCAATTTACGCACATCGCCGCAATACACCGTTTCAGGAGATTCCGGGCAGATATTCTTACGATATGTTGCACATGTGTCTGCATCATAATCATTCGCCCAAGCATGCTCAATGGTGAAGGAGCCATCATCACTTTTTGCCCGCAGAGCACCGCACGCAATTCCACCAGGGCCGCAGAACAATTCGCCTAACTTAAATGTTTCCATTTCAGTTATCCTCCTTTTCGGATATGATTTCTACAATATCATCCATAGTACAACCCAATGCAGAGCATATCTTAACAAGCACATCACTGGAGACTACTGCGCCGTCTTTGCCCATCTTGGTGATGGTGGCTATGCTGATGCCGGCTTTTTCGGCGAGTTCTTTCTTTTTCATATCACGGTCGATCA